>CAJDWG010000023.1_pt1 | contig 28697 bp, 22 predicted proteins | sample 7391571 | NCBI WGS metagenome assembly CAJDWG01 (sample SAMEA7055722, study PRJEB34461) | soil metagenome | biome: terrestrial ecosystem; feature: Peninsula; material: soil | place: Antarctica | collected 2016
TTTTCCAGATGCTGTGCAGTGCCTAGATCTTCAAACACAACCTCGCCGCAGACAGCAGGCCCTTGGCCAGTAAATAAACCGGCTTTCAGGCCAATAAAGGTCACAGTCGCATCAGCGCTGATCACATCACCCGCTGCTGCGCCGCTGCTGGCATTCAGTCCTGAAGGTACATCCAGCGCCAAGACGGCGACGGCAGCCTGATTACACAGAGCAATAACTCGAGCGAATTCGTCTCTTGGCGCAGCCTGTAGACCAGTGCCGAGCATGGCGTCTACCACAACATCGGTGTGTTGCAGCCAAGCTGTTAGTTGCTTGTCGGTTAATTGCGACGATAAGCACGTCTCGACCTCCTGCGCGCTGGCCAGCTGCCAGGCGTTGAGCGCATCGCCCTGCAATCTGGCTGGGTCTGTCAAGGCGAGGCATTTTACGTTAATGCCATGACGCACAGCTAAACTTGCCAGCACATAGCCATCGCCGCCATTGTTGCCAGCCCCACAGAGTACCAGTACATGACGGGCATGAGGCCAGCGCCGCAGCAACTGGCGAAAGGCGCTGCGGGCTGCTGTTTGCATCAACTCGAAACCGCTTAGCCCTTGCTCGTCGATTAGATACCGGTCCAGGTTGCGCACCCCGTCGGCGCTATACAAAGCCAGCGGCAGATTGGGCTGTGAGGCTTGGGCCTTGGTTAAATTGTGCCTTGTTGATGACGACATTGGGTGCTCCAGTCTAAAAATCAGTCTAAGACACGTTAGCAGCTCTCTTCAAAAAATAGCAAAGATGCAAAAAGTTCACAACTTCACTATTTCAAACAGAAGCGCTAAGCACCCTTCTGCAAAAGCACAATGACCTGTACAAGCGAGCCACACCCGCGATAGTGTTTTTACATGCACCCGCTGCTTACCAGTAATCGTGAGAATTGGGCCAGCTCATACCAGAGCTGGTCTGCACCGCTTCTGTATGAGCAGGTCATACCCGCGATAGTTTTTTAAGTCTTGCGCACTAAGGTTTCGACACCGCTGCTGGTGCCGAGCAGTAAAACATCTGCCGGACGCAGAGCAAAGAGCCCACTGCACACCACACCGACGATGTTGTTGATTTTTTCTTCTAAACCACGAGGGTCAGTGATTTGCATATTGTGCAGATCTAAAATCACGTTACCGTTATCGGTAACAACGCCAGTGCGATAGACCGGATCGCCGCCAAGTTTTAGCAGTTCACGCGCAACATAGCTGCGCGCCATCGGAATCACTTCAACCGGTAGTGGGAACTCACCCAGCACGGCAACTTTTTTGCTGTCGTCAGCAATACAAATAAAAGTCTTGGCCACTTCTGCAACAATTTTCTCACGTGTCAAAGCAGCACCGCCGCCTTTAATCAGTTCGAGATATTTATTGCACTCATCGGCACCGTCCACGTAGAACTCCAATTCTTGTACCGAGTTGAGATCATGGACGCTGATGTCGTGCTTTTTTAAGCGTTCAGCAGTGACTTCAGAACTGGCAACTGCACCAGCAAAGTCGTATTTGTGCTGCGCTAATAAATCAATAAAGAAGTTTGCCGTAGAGCCCGTGCCAACACCAATGATGCTGCGTGGCTCGAGATGCGGGAGGATGTAGTCAATCGCCGCTTGGGCAACGGCTTGCTTGAGTTGATCTTGATTCACGAGAGACTCCGATAATAAGGGAATACAGATTGATTATAGCGACTTAACAGCATGCATGTGGTTGAGTTGTTAACGGTGGAGTAGACTGTTTGACTTTGTCGCACAGTTTAGTGAACCTGCCATGCTTGAACATTATGTGAAAAAAATTTTAAACGCCCGTGTCTATGACGTGGCGCAAGAAACGCCGTTGCACGCTGCGCCGCAGTTATCTGAGCGCTTAGGCAATAATATTTTGCTGAAACGTGAAGATTTACAGCCGGTATTCTCATTTAAAATTCGCGGCGCTTATAACAAGATTGTGCAGCTGACGGCGGAAGAACGCGCTTGTGGTGTGGTGACTGCTTCAGCGGGTAACCATGCGCAAGGTGTAGCGTTGGCAGCCAAACATCTTGGTATTAAAGCCACGATTGTGATGCCTAAAACCACTCCAGAAATTAAAGTTAAAGCAGTACGTGCTCGTGGTGCGCGCGTCGTTTTACACGGTGATGCCTTCCCTGAGTCCTTGGCGTATTCACTTAAATTAGTGCAAGAAAAAGGCTTGGTGTATATCCATCCTTACGATGACCCTGATGTGATTGCTGGGCAGGGTACAGTTGCCATGGAAATACTGCGTCAGCACCAAGGCCCGTTGCATGCGGTATTTGTGCCCTGTGGCGGTGGCGGCATGATTGCCGGTGTCGCTGCCTACATTAAATATGTACGCCCAGAGATCAAAATTATTGGTGTAGAGCCTGTCGATTCTAATTGCTTGCAGCAAGCGATGGCGGCAGGCGAGCGCATTGTGCTACCTGAGGTTGGCTTGTTTGCTGATGGTGTGGCGGTTACGCAAATTGGTAAGTACACCTTTGAAATTTGCCGTGACCACGTTGACGAAGTGATCACCGTTAGTACCGATGAAATCTGTGCGGCAATGAAAGATATTTATGATGATACGCGCTCAATTACTGAGCCCGCTGGCGCTTTAGCTGTAGCTGGGATTAAAAAATATGTTGAGCGTACCGGTATCACCGGTGAAAATTTAGTAGCGATTGATTCCGGTGCTAACGTCAACTTTGACCGTTTACGTCATGTGGCGGAACGTGCCGAGCTGGGCGAACAGCGTGAAGCGATTATCGCTGTAACTATTCCAGAAGAGCCGGGCAGCTTTAAGCGCTTCTGTGAAGCAGTCGGTAAGCGCCAGATTACTGAATTTAACTACCGTTATCACACCGATGGCACCGCGCATATTTTTGTTGGAGTGCAAACCCATCCTGATCTAGATCCGCGTGCAGCATTGGTCGAGCATTTACGTGAACAAGGCTTCCCGGTAATTGATCTGACTGAAAACGAGTTGGCTAAGCTACATATTCGCCATATGGTTGGTGGCCATGCCGATGCTGTAACCAGTGAGCGCGTCTTCCGTTTTGAGTTCCCGGAGCGCCCAGGTGCTTTATTTAACTTCTTAAATAAGCTAGGCGGACGTTGGAATATCTCCATGTTCCATTATCGTAACCACGGTGCCGCCGATGGCCGCGTGTTAGCTGCGTTGCAAATCCCTGAAGCGGAACGGCCGTTGCTGAAAGAAACTCTGGATAAAATTGGTTATCGTTACTGGGATGAAACTGAGAATCCAGCGTATCAGCTGTTTTTAGGTTAGGGTAACGGCGCTTAGGTTGGCAGTCAGCCTAGGGCTTGATTGATTATTGGTTTTTAGGGAGTAACACAGCTTGGATAATTATTTAGCGCTACGTATTGGTCACAGTGTGCCAGCGATTTTGCTGATGGTGGGTCTGATCGCTCATATTGTGATTGTTTGGCGCGCCAAGGGTAAAGAGCCTGCTGTGTTAGCACAAAAGCTGCATCGTACCCGCGTTATTAGTTTGCCAGTTTTTGCTGTCTTGGCACTGTCTTTACCGATCAGCGGTTGGTGGATGGCGCATCTCGCCGGTTGGCCGTTAAGCCAGAAGTGGCTGATGATTAGTATTGCCTTGCTACCACTGATCTTTATTTTTGGTGGTTTTTTGTATAGCAATCTTAGTCGTTGGCAAATACAGCTCACCAATAAGCAAAATGCAAGTACCAGCGACCAAGTGTTTGCTCTGTTGTGGGCGGTGTTAGTGCTGCTGGTTTTGCTAGGAACCAGTGCGCTGATGGGCGCTAAGCCACTCTAAGTTATTCTTAACTACTGACTTACATGCTGCAGCGCTTTAGATTGACCGAGCGCTTGCAGCTCTGCATCAACTAAGTGGGTCAACAGTAGATTGCCGTCTGGCCCAACTCGAAATAAACCGTACTTCGCTGGCTCGTAGATTGCGCCAGTACCTTCTTGGAAAAAGAAGGCATTGGTGGCGAATTTAACTTCACCACTACGCAAGCGAAACTGCAGACGTAATTGCCCATCCTGTAATGCTTGCTGCTGATCCAGCGCAACAAAACTAGCACGGCGCTGGGCATCTAATTGCACAATTACCATAGCGGACATACTATCGTTATCACTATTCAGTTGCTGGCGGATGGCATCCGCCATGGCAAAGTGCAGGGCCATATAATCGCCTTGCATTAATGAGCGTGGGTCAAGCGGAGCCAGCTCTAACAAAACTATTTCGCCATTTTCGATAAGTTTTTCATTTTGCCAAATGTCAAAATTAACCACAGCTAGAATCAGCACTGCGCAGAGCAGAATCAGCCATTTACGCATAGTCATCTGCCTTCGTTGTTAAGTTGCGCGTATAACGACTTAATACGGCATAGAGAGCTAATAACACAGCGCCGCTGATGCATAAGAGGATTGATTTATACAGCAGGCTATTATTTAAGCTGTAGTAGTAAAGCATTAAATAACCGACTAAACAGCATAGATTCAGCCAGATAAGGCGTGTATGTGCTTGCGCAATACCAATGCATAACAATAAGCATAACGGTGCTAAGCCAAGCATTTTAAGGTTAAGTAAAGCCACGCCAAGGCTGATAGCTATCGCGATATAACGCAATTGTGTTTTCTGGGTGTTTTGTTGAATCAGTTGCCACGCCAAAGCCAGGCACACAAGGCTAGTTAGTACTGCGGCAATCCATAGTCGCGCTTGCCAAGCCGCCTGATTAATATCCCACCATGGCAGTTCGGTGCTGTTGATCAGTAACACTAAAACAATCGCCAGCCAGAGTGCTAAGGTCAGTCCCGTGGCGGCGGGTTGTAGATAGCCAGTGTATTTATACCAGCGTAAATGATTGAGCCATAACCAGGCTGCAGTAGCGCTGAGTGCTGGTAGCGCATAAATCCAAGTCTGTTGCCCGAGTAGCCACAAAAGGGCTCCACAGGCGATAAAAACGGCTACCGTGCGTTGGCTGCGGATGCCAGTTAAGACGAACATAACAACTTCAAGCACCAGTAAGGCAGCAGCGATCAGTTGATTGTTATCTGTGCTCTCGATCACTCCAAACATAATCTGCGCTTGCCCAGCTAAGCTGCAAGCAAAGACAAATTGCCCTGCAAGAATTGCTAGGCCAGTGATGTGATACGGCTGATGCCGATACTTAGCACGCATAAGATCACGCCAATTATCCAAATGGTACTGACTGTCGATGACACACTAATAAAGGCTGCAGAAATAAAAGCAGTAAAAAATATCGCGGATAACCAGCCTGATGCGCCAAGCAGGATGCGCAGAAAGAATGCCGGTTGTTGATCACTTGGAACACTGGGCAGATCGCCGCTTACTAAATTTTCCTGTTGTAACTGCTGCCAAAGAGCTGCTGAATTAGTCATAGGCAGCTCCGTTATCTGTCTGAGTACGGGTGATTTTGCTGTGCTGATTCAGACGTTTAAGCCAGAACGCTGCAGCGCTAGATAAGCCCATCACACTTAAAGCGAGTAATAACAGCAGGCCAGTAGTCGCCATATGATCTGTCAGTGCATGACTCAACGCGGTTACGATCAGCACAATAGCAGCCATTGATAACGCCGATAGCATGGTTAAATCTAACCGACGTATGCGGTAGAGATACAGCCATAGCACAGCGAATACAGCCCAAATAGGTAAGGCTAATACATCACGTACTGACCATGACGAGATATAGTCCAGCGCCAATACAGTAATGATCAATAAACTGTAGAGGCTGATACTCTGCCCGCCCCAGTGTAATAGAGGCGTTGCGGTTGTGCGGCGGGTGGCTAGATGCCAAAGGCCAGCCGCGCCGGTATTTAGGGCAAACAGCAGCCAGCCTGGATGGCTAAAAGGTGCCGGTAAACGATCGATTGCCAGAGTGTCCAGCGCTAATGCGAGGCTGAGATTGAGCAATACCAGTAGCAACAGCCAAAGGGCTGGCATACGTGTCAATAGCGTCCAAGGCGTTATCAATACGGCCCAGATTAAAAACAGCTGATAGGTATCGGCACCGCTTTGATAGGTCTGCCCAACCAGAGCTAGCAGCGCACCAACTAAGAGGCTGGCAGCGAACAGCGCTGCTTGGCCAATAGAGTCGGTTAGCTTAAAGCGTAATAACGGTAGCAGAGACAGCACGAGTGCCGTTTGTGCGATAGCAAATTTAACGTAACGACTGAGTTCATCCCAATTAAACGCAAAGAAGAAAACTACCCCGCTGCACAAGAGGGCTACCGCAAAGGTGAGTACCACAGCACTGATAAAGCGCAGCTGAGCTGCTGCACTTGGGGTGTTATTAGTGATGGCTAGGGCATGCTCAAGCTTATCTGCATCGAGATGACCGCTTGCTACCCAGTCCAGTATTTGCTGGCGATTGGCTGACATACTGCTGGTTACGGCGCTAAGCGAGCGTTAAGGCTGTTGTCAGCCAAACGCTGAGCTTGCTGCTGTGTCATACCTAAACTGGTGTGTAGCGCCTGGAAGTTCTCGGTCAAATATCCACCAAAATAGGCTGGGTCATCTGAGTTAACCGTCACCATCGCACCTTGCTCAAGCATCTGTAAAATGGGGTGCTCGCTCATATCTTGGTAAACCTGCAGTTTAGTATTGGAGAGCGGGCACACGGTAAGCGGGATTTGCTCTTCAATCAGACGCGCCATTAAACGCGGGTCTTCCCAAGCACGTACGCCATGATCGATGCGGCTGACTTTCAGTAGATCCAAGGCTTGCCAAACATATTCAGGTGGGCCTTCTTCACCCGCATGCGCCACAGCTAATAAGTCTTCGGAGCGCGCCTTAGCAAAGACATTGATGAATTTGCTCGGTGGATGGCCCATTTCTGAGCTGTCTAAACCGACGGCAAAAAACAGATCTCTAAATGGCATCGCTTGTTGCAAGGTGTTAAACGCATCGTCTTCGGATAAATGACGTAAAAAACTTAAAATTAAGCCACTGCTGATTCCGAGGAGATCCCGCGCATCGCCCAGCGCTTCACTGATTCCAGTGATGGCGACTTCCATAGGAATGCCGCGTTCAGTATGGGTTTGCGGATCAAAAAACGGTTCAACATGAATCACATTCTGCTCTTCACATTTCTGTAGGTAGGCCCAAGTCAGATCGTAAAAGTCTTGTTCAGTTTGCAGGACATTGGCACCTTGATAATAGATGTCCAAAAACTCCTGCAAATTGTTGAAGTTATAGGCCTTGCGTAAGGTTTCAATAGAATCCCATGGCAACTGGATGCGGTTACGTTCGGCTAGTTGGAACATGAGTTCAGGCTCGAGCGAGCCTTCTAAGTGCATGTGCAGTTCTGCTTTGGGTCGTGCATTGAGCCAGTCGTACATGGGATCAACCTATAGTTGCAGTGCTACGCACAAGGCGCAGCACTGTTGCTTGATTAAAGTTGTGGGTTGCTGCTGGACTGTAGAAAAATATCGTTATACGCACAAAACATTGCACCACAGCATAGCGGCAAATAAATAATCGCTGTGGCAATTGCAACTAACCAGCCCAGCAATGGAATTGCAGTCAGTACACCAACAATCATAAAAGATAAGGTCAGCACAACAAAAAACACAATCAACGGTAAGATATTACGCAGGCTACCAGCAAAACTACGTTTAACCGCTTTGACTACAGGTACTTGATGTTGATGCACCAGAACCGGTGCGAAGATAAAGGCCATCACCAAGGCTAACGAGGTTGGAATAGCTACTAATGCCATGATAAAAAAGCCTGTACCCATCTGCATCATATCGATATCACCGCTAGTGACGGCTGCTATGGAGCCCATGCTTAAAAAAGCAATTAGGAGCATGACAAGTGTGACAAAAATGCTGACAGCCAAATAGATACCACCTAAACCAATTAAGTTAGCTGGCGCTTTAAATGGCTCAAACAGATCGTTAGCTGTCACTGGCTCATTACGCTTGGCATGTCTAAACGCTAAAAAGAAGCCTGCAGTCATGACCGGCCATAGCAATACTGAAGTGAAGCTGCCTAATACGGGTATTAGGTTGAGGATAAAAATAGCGACTAAGCTGATCACGCTGATGACAGCAAACACCACCGGCTCTTTCATTATCAGTGCCCAACTTTCTGTTAACCAGCTGACTCCGCGTCCAATGGCCACTGCTTGTGGTGCACTGCGTAGCTCTGAAGTGTTAGCGGTTTTAGTTGTGTTATGTACTGTGACTTCGGGTTGTTGCGGTGTTATATCGCTCATTAATATACGTCCTTTTATTGTTATCGTTAGCTGACATGCTAAAGCAATGCCAGCCCATGAACTGTAATTCAGTCGCTATGTAAACCTTAGACAGCGACCTGCGCTTTAATATGCGGATGCGCTTGATAATCACATAGCTCAAAGTCATCAATAGTAAAATCAAAAATAGAGTTTACTGCAGGATTGGTACGCATGGTTGGCAGCGCAAAGGGCTCGCGGCTGAGTTGTTCTTCTACTTGTTCCATATGATTGGAATACAAATGGCAGTCGCCACCGCTCCAAATAAAATCACCCAACTGTAAACCACATACCTGTGCAACCATCATGGTGAGCAAGGCATAGCTGGCAATATTAAAGGGCACACCCAGGAAGATATCCGCCGAGCGCTGATAGAGCTGGCAGCTTAATTTGCCATCGGCGACATAAAACTGAAACAGTGCATGGCAGGGTGGCAGTGCCATATCGTCAACCAGTGCTGGGTTCCAGGCGCTGACAATTAAGCGACGCGAATCTGGGTTGGTCTTAATCATCTCAATCAGCTTGCTGATTTGGTCGATTGATTCGCCATTCGGCGTTGGCCAGTTGCGCCATTGGTAGCCATAGACAGGGCCTAAATCACCGTTTTCATCCGCCCACTCATCCCAAATTCGCACACCATTGTCTTGCAGGTATTTGATATTGGTATCGCCCTGCAAAAACCACAGTAGTTCATGGATGATGGAGCGTAAGTGGCATTTTTTGGTAGTGACCAGTGGGAAACCTGCGTTTAAATCAAAACGCATTTGGTGACCAAATACACTGCGAGTGCCGGTGCCAGTACGGTCGCTTTTATCCACACCTTGATCGCGCACATGGCGCATTAAGTCGAGATATTGTTTCATGATTGGGCAACCTCTTGGCGCTTATACGCAACGATAATTAAGCCGATACCACCGAGAATCATTGGGATGCAGAGAACCTGTCCCATCGTTAGCCAATCAAAAGCTAAGTAACCGAGCTGTTCATCAGGCACACGTACGAATTCGACGATAAAGCGGAAGATGCCATAACACAGCGCGAACATGCCAGAGATCGCCATCGTTGGGCGCGGTTTGCGTGAGTACAGCCAGAGAATCACAAACAGGGCGACGCCTTCGAGGGCAAACTGATACAGCTGCGAGGGGTGACGAGCCAGTTGCGCAGGGTCGGTAGGGAACACCATCGCCCAAGATACATCGGTGGCTTTACCCCACAGCTCGGCATTAATAAAGTTACCAATGCGTCCGGCACCTAAACCAATGGGTACTAATGGTGCGATAAAATCCATTAACTGAAAAAAGCTTTTATTGTGCTTGCGACCAAATAACCAGACCGCCAGCATCACCCCGAGGAAACCGCCATGGAAAGACATACCGCCTTCCCATATGCGTAGTACCAGGAGCGGGTTATCAATATAAGCGGCCAGATCGTAAAACAGCACATAGCCTAAACGTCCGCCTAAAATAATGCCCATCGCCACCCAAAAGATCAGGTCCGAGAGAGTATCTTTGCTCCAGCTTGAATCAAATTTATCTAAACGCCGACTGGCCAGCCACCAAGCGCCACCAATACCCACGAGGTACATTAGGCCGTACCAGTGAATTTTTAGCGGCCCAAGGGCAATCGCCACAGGGTCAATATTAGGAAAGGCGAGCATTTATATTCCTTAATTAAGCAAAAAGCTGAGGCCAACCACGGTTAGCAACAGAGCAAATAAACGTTTTAATAACAGTGGCGATAATTTGTGCGCGAGCTTGGCGCCAAAGCGGGCAAAAAACACTGAGGTGAGGGCGATACCGAAGAGCGCCGGTAAATAGACAAAGCCTAAGCTCCACTCAGGCAGTTGTTTTTCATGCCAACCGGTCACCATAAAAACTACCGCACCGGCAATCGCAATCGGGAAACCACAGGCGGCTGAGGTGGCCACAGCTTTTTGTACCACTACGCTGCGCCAGACTAAAAACGGAACGGTTAAAGAACCCCCGCCAATACCGAAAATCGCTGATGCCCAACCTATGACGCCGCCTGCAGCAATCAGTTCAGGGCGCTGAGGTTGTGGGCGAGCAGCCTTTGGCGTTAGATTCAGCGCTAATTGAATAGCGATACAAATGGCAAAAACGCCAATAATTTTTTGCAAGATAGGGCCATTAATTAGTGCTGCAGTGACACCGCCCACCGCTGCACCGCCAAGAATTCCTGGAGTTAGCCAACGCACCAAATCCCATTGCACGGCACCACGACGGTGGTGTTCGCGAATCGAGTTGATGGAGGTAAATACAATAGTCGCCAAGGAGGAGGTAAATACAATAGTCGCCAAGGAGGTGCCGACCGCTAAGTGGGTGAGGATTTCTGGAGCAAAGCCTTGTGAGCTAAAGCTAAAGACTAGCACTGGGACAATAATCAGCCCTCCACCCACGCCAAATAAGCCAGCCAGTACGCCAGCTGCAGCGCCAAGCAATAGATAAAGAGCAAATTCCATACAATGTCCTTAGAGAGTGTTGATTAATAGCGTTAGATTAGCGGCAGTGCTGCTGGGTTTATATAGGTAGCACGCTTTACTGTTAGGAAGTTACAAGGGTCTTTGCATATAGACAGCCGCACCATAGGTATTTAGTGCACGAGCTTGCTGTTTATTTATAACGCTTTGTGTTTGAAAACCCATACGTTGCCAAAAGGGTGCTGAATCTTGCACTGAGACTAAGCTGCAATGTTGTAGGCCTGCTTGGCGAGCAATCTGCAGTTTGTGTTTGACTAAGCTTGGACCAATGCCACGTTTGCCAGCCCGCGGCGCAACACCGAGATCATGTAGATACAAACAATCGCTATGGGTTGGCTCAACAAATGCTCCATCCAGTGGAGTAATGGCGCCACGCTGCGAGCGGTAGCTAAATAAGTAACCACAGATGCCCTGTTGGTCTTCAGCAACAATAGCTAAATCGGGCACTTGGGCCAGACGCTGTGCAACAGTCTCAGGGGTTTCTTGCAGTTCATCGCTATAGATTTCCAGTTGGATATCCATAATTTCGGGCAGATCATCCGCGCGCATTAAACGTAATCTGTGCATATTTATCATGATAAAAATAAAAGAAGCATATTCTAAAGGGCTGGCAGCTTTTTGTCAGGCATGCGCGCAGATAAAAACCTGCGCGCTGACTGATTTACTATGCAGGTTAATAATGCTGTTCTTCAGAGTCTAAGGCAATATCTGCAAGAGGGCTGTCCTGCATCTGCTCCTGAACATGACTTTCTTCAATACGGGGGTCAAGTGCAGCAGCTAAAGGTGAGCTACTAATACCATCCGGCATAAAGATATGTTGTAAAGGTGCTTCCTCAGAGAGGTGCTCACCGGTAATTACCTGTGGCCGGACGCGTGCAACGATTAGCAAGGCAAAGACGCTAAAGGATGCATAGAGCATATTAGGCCCAAAGGTCTTCATTAATGCACCAATCAGCAGTGGACTGATACTGGCGCCAACCCCGAATGTCGTCAGTAGTACTGCTGTTAGAGATACACGTTTTTCTGCCTCAATATTGTCATTGGCAAAGGCTACCGCCAGTGGGTACAAGCTAAAGAACAGCATACAAGTTAAGCCACCACCGATAAAAATAACTGGCAGTGGTAGATCAGTAAATATGGCTTGCGGCAGGGCAAATAGCATTAATAAGCCACTGCACACACGGATTAAAGTCGGCCGCTCTAAGCGGTCAGATAACCAACCCAATGGCCCTTGCACAAATAATCCAGCGACAATACAGGCGGCCATAAATAGACCAATCATATGCGTAGGTAAGCCAATTCGGCTGGCATATAAAGGCGCTAAACCATAAAAAGCACCCACCATGGCACCGGCAATCAAACTGGTAATCATTGATAGCGGCACACGTTGGAAAAAGTAGCGGGGCTCGAGTGGTGCAGGGTGCAAAGGGTCGGGGTGAATCCGACGCGTCAGTGCGACGGGTACTAAACATAAGGCAAAACACAGAGCAACAAACAGCAGTAAGTTAATATTGAGGTCAGGCATACTCGCCAGCACCAGCTGACCTAAAACCATGCCCAGGTACGAGGCCATCATATAGCCAGAAAACACCATGCCGCGCTCGTCGGAGGTGCTTTGCTCATTGAGCCAGCTTTCAACCACCATATACATGGTCATCATTCCCAAACCTACTAGCGTGCGCAGGAATAGCCAAGCCGGCAAGTCGTCCGTTAAACCATGCACTAATACCGCGCCAGTGACGATTCCGGCGCTAGCGACATAGGCACGAATATGCCCGACACGCGCAATCAAGCGGTGACCTATTTTGCCACCCAAGACCAAGCCTAAATAAAAGCCAGTCATTAAGGCACCGACCCAGATACCATCAGCACGTTCTGCAACATGCAAGGCTAGGTAAGTACTCAGTAAACCTGAGCCCAGCAGCATTAATAAAGTGGCGAAATATAACGAGCGGAATGATTTCCAAACAGACATGTGCAGCCCCGCAAGGGTAAAACGTGGAAGGTGTAGTGTTATAACTATCAGCTCTGCGCCTAAAAGCCCAGAACACGAGAGGAAGTCTACGCGCCGTAGCACTCAGTAGCCAACAGATTACAGACTCTTCTTGATCCTAGGCAGTCAGAGGTTGGATGAGTTTCTCAGTCAGTAAACCGCACAGCGTCTTAGCGTAAAAAGAATTTCAGAATCAACTTCTGCAACCAACCGCCATACGGCGGGTAAATCAATTTTGCGGCATTCAAACGCTGTTTACTAAAGACTGCTTTGCTATGGCTAAAGGTTAAAAAGCCTTAATGGGCGTGATAATGGCCCATACCTGACGGGCTTATGCCGCCAAAAGTTACATCATACTGCGCCATATGCAGCAAGGTATCGTCAATACACACGCCACCCTCATGGCTATTATTTAAAACGTATTGCTGCTCATCACGCTGATAGCCAAAATAATACAAGGCTAAAGGCCGTGGCCGTTGGCGAATATAGGCCAAGGCGTCATTCAGTAGTGCATAACTGACAATCGGCAAGATTGGCCCAAAGATTTAGTCCTGCATCACGCGCATATCATCGGTAACATTTAGCAGTAAGGTCAGCGGTAAGCGTTGATCCTGTGTTTCGGGATTAATGGCAATCGCTTCCGCGCCTTTATTAACGGCATCTTCAGATGTATTTCGCCCGCAATCAAGAGAGTCTTTGTTTTAGAGTGTTTGCACTAAGTGGTCAAGGCATAGAGTATGTGGAAACTGAGCAGTCTATATACCCCTATAATTATTGATGCTATTGGCAAAATATCAGCGACCGCGCAGCATAGGTTTAGCAACTTACTGAACAAACTAAGCAATTTTGTATCAATAATGAGTACTGCAGCGACGAATACCCGCTGCGGAAATGCTCTTCCTTGGGGTATACTCTCGGACTTTCTGCCCATCTTTAATTGTGGATATATAACGTGACCCAGACAACCGCCGCCGTGCGTACCTTCCAAGATCTGATTCTGACCTTGCAGAGCTTTTGGGCTGAGCAGGGCTGTGTGGTACTGCAACCCTACGATATGGAAATGGGTGCTGGCACCTTCCATACTGCAACTTTTTTACGCGCTTTAGGCCCAGAAACGTGGAACGCCGCCTATGTGCAACCTTCGCGTCGTCCCACGGATGGCCGCTACGGTAATAACCCGAACCGCTTGCAACATTATTATCAGTTTCAAGTGGTGCTTAAACCTAACCCAGACAATATCCAAGAGTTGTACTTAGAGTCATTACGCCATATTGGTATTGATCCCTTGGTGCATGATATTCGTTTTGTAGAAGACAACTGGGAATCGCCAACCTTAGGCGCCTGGGGTCTGGGCTGGGAAATCTGGCTTAATGGTATGGAAGTCACTCAATTCACTTACTTCCAACAAGTGGGTGGTATTGAATGCTATCCAGTCACCGGTGAAATCACCTATGGCCTTGAGCGCTTGGCGATGTATATCCAAGGCGTGGATTCGGTCTATGACCTGATCTGGACCGACGGTCCATTCGGTAAAGTGACCTATGGTGATGTCTTCCACCAAAACGAGGTGGAACAATCCACCTATAACTTTGAGCATGCCAACGTTGAAAAAATGTTTGAGCTGTTTGATTTTTATGAAAGTGAAGCCAGTCGCCTTAGTCTGTTAAACCTGCCGTTACCCAGCTATGAAATGGTGTTAAAAGCCTCGCATACCTTTAACTTGCTGGATGCGCGCCGTGCGATTTCAGTGACTGAGCGTCAGCGTTATATTTTACGAGTGCGCACCTTAGCGCGTGCCGTCGCGCAAAGTTATTTAGAAGAGCGGGCCAAATTGGGTTTCCCGATGGCACCTGAAGCATTACGTGATGAAGTGTTGGCTAAGTTGGAGATTGAACAATGAGTGCACGTGACTTTTTAGTTGAGTTGGGTACCGAAGAGTTACCCCCTAAAGCGCTGAATACCTTAGCCAATGCTTTCCGCGATGGCATCACTAAAGGACTAAAAGACGCTGACTTAAGCCATGGCACGGTAAAAGTGTATGCGGCGCCACGCCGTTTAGCCGTTTGGATTGGTCAGTTGGCTGAGCGTCAAGATGACCGCAGCCAAGCGTTGGATGGCCCGCCGGTTCAAGCAGCTTTTGATGCCGACGGCGAGCCAACTAAAGCCGCTTTAGGTTTTGCACGTAAGTGTGGCGTTGAGATCAGTGAAATTGATCGCAGTGGCGCTAAATTACGTTTTGAGCAGCATATTCCAGGGCAGGCGACGGTTAGTTTACTACCCAGCATTGTTGAAGAATCGCTGAATGCTTTACCGATTCCTAAGCGCATGCGCTGGGGTGCACGTAAAGAAGAATTTGTGCGTCCAACTCAGTGGTTGGTCATGCTGTTTGGTGATGATGTAGTGGATTGCACCATCTTGGCGCAAACCGCTGGTCGTGCTTCACGCGGTCACCGTTTCCATCACAACACTGAAGTGATGCTCAATCAGCCCGGTGATTATGTTGAAGCGTTGCGCAAAGCCTATGTCTTGGTCGATGTTGCCGAGCGTCGTGCGTTAATTGAAAATCGTGTCAATCAGTTGGCTGTTGAGCAACAAGGTACGGCGATTATGCCCGCCTCATTGCTGGATGAAGTGACTGCACTCGTTGAATGGCCCGTACCATTAGTCTGCTCATTTGAAGAGCATTTCTTGGATGTGCCGCAAGAAGCCTTGATTATCACCATGCAAGATAACCAGAAGTATTTCTGCTTACTCGATAGCAATGGTGCGCTATTGCCACGCTTTATTACTGTGGCGAATATTGAAAGCCGTGACCCTCAGCAAGTTATTTCAGGTAATGAGAAAGTGGTACGTCCGCGTCTAACCGATGCTGAATTCTTCTATTTGCAAGACCAGAAACAACCACTTGTTGCTTTTAATGAGCGCTTAAAGAATGTCGTGTTCCAAGCGCAACTGGGCAGTGTTTACGATAAAGCCGTACGCGTATCTAAGCTGGCTGCCTTTATTGCTAACAAAATTGGCAGTAATCCAAATCAGGCTGAGCGCGCGGGTCTGTTATCCAAGTGCGACTTAGCTACTGAGATGGTTGGTGAATTCCCAGAAATGCAGGGTATTGCTGGCTACTACTATGCGAAGAACGACAACGAAGTCGGTGAGATTGCTTTAGCACTGAATGAGCAATATATGCCGCGCGGTGCTGGCGCTGAATTACCGACTACTTTGACCGGTGCTGCAGTTGCCGTTGCAGATAAACTTGATACCTTAGTTGGTATTTTCGGTATTGGTATGCTGCCTACCGGTAGTAAAGACCCGTACGCATTGCGTCGTGCCGCCTTGGGTATTTTGCGCATTCTGATTGAGAAAAATTTGGATGTGGATATGTCTGAGTTGGTTGCCATGGCAATCTCTCAGTATGATTACAAAATCAATAGCAAAGGCTTAGCAGAAAGCGTTCAGGACTTTATCTTTGACCGTCTACGTGCTCGTTATGAGGATGCAGGTATTGATGTGGCGGTGTACCAAGCGGTACGTGCGCTGCACCCAATGTCACCGTTAGATTTTGACCAACGAGTGCAAGCAGTTCAGGCCTTCCGTGCTTTACCAGAAGCACAGGCTCTGGCTGCTGTGAATAAGCGTGTGTCCAACTTGCTGGGTAAAAATGACTCGGCACCTGCTGCTGCAGTACAAGCACACTACTTTGATAGTCCTGCTGAATTTGCTCTGTATGCAGCCTTGAAACAGGCGCAGCAAGCGGTTAAACCTTTGGCTGCCAATCGTCAGTACAGTGAAACATTGGCGCGCTTAGCCAGCTTGCATGAGCCGGTCGATGCATTCTTTGTTGCTGTGATGGTCAACGCTGATGATGCTGATATACGTGCCAACCGCCATGCCTTATTGGCGCAGTTGCGCGGCTTGTTTTTAGGCGTTGCCGATATTTCAGTATTGGATTAATCGCCAGTAAAACCCTAAGTGAGTACGGCGCAAGCGGTGCTCACTTGGTTTAAGGATTAAGCATGAAGTTGATAGTTCTCGATCGTGATGGCGTGATTAATAAAGAATCAAAAGATTTTATTAAAACGGTAGATGAGTGGATTCCTTTACCGGGCGCGCTGGATGCCATTGCTCGTTTAAGTCGTGGCGGTTGGACGGTTGCTATCGCTACCAATCAATCAGGTCTAGCGCGCGGCTATTACACTGTGCCAACCTTAGAATCCATGCATCAAGTTTTGCGCGATGAAGTACAAAAACGTGGTGGGCACCTAGGATTGATTACCTATTGTCCGCATGGTCCTGACGACGGTTGTACCTGCCGTAAACCTTTGGCGGGTTTACTGGAGCAGATTGCTGAACATTATAAAATGGCGATGGATGGCGTGTGGTTTGTCGGTGACAGTTTGCGTGACTTGCAAGCCTGCATTCCTGTCAATGCGCAGCCAGTATTGGTGTGCACCGGTAACGGTGAGCAAACGCGCAAACAGCCGCTGCCAGAAAATACGTTAATATTTGCTGATTTATCAGCAATTGCAGATCATTTATTACGCTAAAGGCCAAATAGTATGGGCGTTTTCTACGGATTAAGAATAGTAACTTTCTATGTGTTGCTGGGCTTAAGTGCGTTTATTTGGTGCTCTATCGGCTTGCTCGTCGCACCGTTTTTATCCTTCCCCGCACGCTATCGTTTTATCAATGTGTATTGGTGCCGATTTGCTGTGGGTTTAGGTAAATACTTGGTTGGTCTCGATTATCGAGTGACCGGTGCGGAAAATATCCCTAGCGAACGCTGCGTTATTTTGGCTAAACACCAAAGTACGTGGGAGACGTTTTTCTTATCGGCATATTTTCAGCCGTTAAGTCAGGTGCTAAAAAAAGAGTTATTGCGCGTGCCGTTTTTTGGCTGGGCGATGGCGATGCTAAAACCCATTGCGATCAATCGTGATAACCCTAAGCAGGCGTTAAAACAGTTGGCCAGCCAAGGGGCTGAGCGTCTTGAGCAAAACTGCTGGGTGCTGATTTTTCCAGAAGGTACGCGAATACCAACCGGGCAGATCGCTAAGTTTTCCCGTGGTGGCACCTCTTTGGCAGTGAATGCTGGTTTGCCGGTGCTGCCGATTGCGCACAATGCGGGGATGTTTTGGCCAAAAGCTGGCTGGGGTAAAAAGCCTGGAGTGATTGATGTGGTGATTGGTCCAGCCATGTATGCCGAGGGTGAAGGCCCGCGCGCGATTGCTGAACTGAACAAACGTGCTTTTGCATGGATTGCACAAACGCAGTTTGAAATCGGCGCATTGAGTGCTGAGAATTTAGCTGAGATTACTGAGCCATCAGCTAAATAAGTTAATGACAGGCTGGCTTAGTCTTGGTGCGTGCTGCACTGCGCTGTAATTGTTTCCGTCGATGAGCCCGACCTGGGCTCAACTCCGGTGCTGCGTCAGGCATGGCCGCAGTGTCTTAATCTAGCGTAAGCAACAGTACTTAGTAAGATGAGTTGGGCGTGTGCTGAGGATTGATCTCGCCCTGTACTTCTTCGGGGTCCACATCATTGAGCAAGAGCATTTCTTTAACCGTTTCAATATGCTCGAGAACCACTGTGTAATGATCACCGTATTCGTACTTGGTGACTTCAATCCGCCCACTGTTAGTAAAACGTTGTGCTGGTCTGGGTGTAGTTAGCTAGTTTGCTCAGACGCAGAACAGTATTAATCAGCCATGCTAGCAAAGATTTATAATTTATAGCAGGCCGTTGCCTGTACGGATTGGGTGCTATCGGTGTTTGCCTGTATCCTATTCTCCATTCAGTAATTTTAGTTAAGGTTGATTACTCGCATGTCTCAGGCTCCTTTAGTTTTGGTTGACGGCTCGTCGTATTTATATCGTGCGTTTCATGCGCTGCCACCGTTAATGACCTCCGCTGGCTTACCCACTGGTGCAGTGAAAGGTGTGCTTAATATGCTGCGCAGCTTGCGTAAGCAGTACCCCGATAGCGTTATTACGGTGATTTTTGATGCTAAAGGGCCAACCTTTCGCGACGCGCTATTTACTGAATATAAAGCGCAACGCCCTCCGATGCCGGATGATTTACGCGTACAAATTGAGCCATTGCATGACTGCGTAAAAGCCTTGGGCTTTCCGTTCTTATGCGTTGAGGGCGTGGAAGCCGATGATGTAATTGGTACTTTGGCCTATAGCAGTACCTTGGCTGAAAGTTCTGTGGTGATCTCCACCGGCGATAAAGATATGGCGCAGCTGGTCAATGATCACGTCAGTCTGGTTAACACCATGTACAACACCACGCTGGATATCGATGGTGTGGCAGAGAAGTTCGGTATTGGCCCTGAGCTGATTATCGATTACTTAGCTTTGATGGGTGATAAATCTGACAATATCCCTGGCGTGCCAGGTGTGGGTGAAAAAACTGCCCTCGGTTTGCTGGTTGGGCTGGGCGATATGGATGCGATTTATAACAATATCGATCAAGTGGCGACGCTGCCGATTCGTGGTGCAAAAACTCTGGGTAAAAAGCTCTTAGATAATCGTGAGATGGCTTATTTATCACGTGAATTAGCCACAATTAAGCTGGATGTTGAACTGTATCTTAATATTGACGATATGCAGATGCAGCCGCCACAAGACGATATCTTGATGGAGTTGTACGAGCACTTAGAGTTTAAAAGTTGGCAAGATGAAATCCGCCGTCGCAGCGCTACGACAGCCAGCAGTCCAAAGCCAAAAGCTAAAGCAGCAACTCATCCAACTGCAGATGACTTATTTGCTGAGCCAGCAGCCAGCGTTGAACAGTTGCCAGCTGATAGCGAAGTGGTAGCAGCCGAGCCTGAGTATCAAGCTGAGTTCCATACGATTCTGACTGAAGAAGCCTTTGCTGATTGGTTACAGCGTTTAAGCACCGCAGAGTTATTCGCTTTTGATACCGAAACCACCAGTGTCGATGCCCAGCAAGCGCGTTTAGTCGGTATTTCGTTTGCTGTCGCAGAAGGCGAGGGTGCTTATGTGCCCTTAGCGCACAGCTATATGGGCGTACCACAGCAGCTGGATCAAGATAAAGTCTTAGCTGCTTTGCGCCCGCTCTTAGAAAACCCAGCCATTACTAAGGTCTGCCAAAATGGTAAGTACGATATTAATGTATTGGCACGTTATGACATTAATGTGCAAGGCGTGCGCTTCGATACCATGCTGGAATCCTATGTTTTGAACTCGACAGTAACGCGTCATAATATGGATGATTTGGCTCAGCGTTACTTAAGTCGCAGCACCATTCGTTTTGAAGATGTGGCAGGCAAGGGTGCTAAGCAGCTGACCTTTGATCAAATCTCACTGGATGTGGCTGGCCCTTATGCTGCGGAAGATGCTGAGATGACCTTATGTCTGCATAACCGTTTAATTAAAGAGCTGCAGGAGATCCCTTCACTGCGTGAAGTGCTAGATACCATCGAGATGCCTTTGATGCCAGTGCTGGCGCGAATTGAGCGCTATGGTGCTTTGGTCGATGCACACTTACTGGGGCAGCAAAGTTTAGAGCTGGCGGCCAAACTCACCGAATTAGAGCGTCAAACCTTTGAGATTGCCGGTGAAGAATTTAACTTAGCCTCACCCAAGCAATTGGGCGTTATTTTGTATGTAAAGCTGGGTTTACCAATCATTTCAAAAACCGCCAAAGGCCAGCCCAGTACTGCCGAAGCAGTGCTGTCGGAATTAGCCGAACGCGGTCATGAGTTGCCGGTATTGCTGATGGAGTATCGCAGCCTAAGTAAACTTAAAAGCACCTATACCGACCGCTTGCCTGAGCAAATCAATCCGCTGACAGGGCGTATTCATACCAGCTACCATCAAGCCGTCACTGCTACGGGTCGTTTATCCTCCAGTGATCCAAATTTACAAAATATTCCAATTCGTACCGCTGAGGGTCGTCGTATTCGTCAAGCCTTTGTCGCGCCTGCAGGTTACAAGCTATTAGCGGCTGACTACTCGCAAATTGAACTGCGAATTATGGCGCACTTGGCGCAAGACCCAGGTTTGCTGGATGCCTTCCGTCATGATCGTGATGTGCACAAAGCGACTGCTTCGGAAGTGTTTGGTGTTGAGTTGGACGATGTCACCACTGATCAGCGCCGCAGCGCCAAAGCGATTAACTTTGGTTTGATTTATGGCATGAGCGCGCATGGCTTAGCCAAGCAAATTGGTTGCGATCGTGGTCAGGCGCAAATGTATATGGACCGTTACTTTGCCCGCTACCCTGGTGTGCTCGACTATATGGAGCGCACTCGCCAGCAAGCTAGCGAGCAAGGTTATGTAGAAACCATATTTGGTCGCCGTTTGTATCTGCCAGATATTAATGCAAAAAACGGATCGATTCGTAAAGGCGCAGAACGCACTGCGATTAACGCGCCAATGCAGGGCAGTGCTGCAGATATTATTAAGCGCGCAATGATTACCGTTGATCAGTGGCTGACAGAGTCGGGCTTGGACGCACGGATTATTTTGCAAGTACATGATGAGTTGGTGTTGGAAGTGCGTGAAGATCAAGTCGATAAATTACGTGCAGGATTACTGCCATTGATGAGCGCGGGTGCTGTTTTAGATGTGCCTTTAATCGTTGAAGCGGGTGTGGGTGATAATTGGGATCAGGCACATTAAAAATATTTCCTACTATTTAGGAACTCTTTTGTAATTTGCCTAGTCAGAATATATGGATGGCTAAGTTAGTCGTTGTTGACACTCCTTGATGTGTTTTATGTTGGCAGTTATCCAAGCATTTTCTATCAGCTTGGACTTATGCTCCAAATCTCAACTCCCCCTGTGAGATTTGGAGTTTTTTTTGTCTGCATAAAAGCTGCGACAAAAGCGCCCTGCGTATTTCTATCTGCTTTTTATGAAATATTCATGTAGTATTTATCTGTATGCACTACATGGCCTAATGGCCGTTCTATTTGAGGCTTTTCCAAGCAGAGTGAGGCAAAAATGACTGATCGCGTTCAAGTCGGTGGCTTGCAAGTCGCCAAAGTTTTATATGACTTCGTTAACACCCAAGCTATTCCAGGTACTGGCCTGACTGCAGAGCAGTTCTGGGAAGGCGCAACGAAGGTCTTAAAAGATCTTGCACCGAAAAATCGTGCCCTGCTAGAAAAACGTGATGCCTTACAAGCACAAATTGATGAGTGGCACCTTGCACGTAAGGGCCAAGCTCATGACGCAGTTGCCTATAAAGCATTTCTGCAAGAGATTGGATACTTGTTGCCAGAAGCAGCAGATTTTCAAGCCAGCACACAAAATGTTGACGACGAAATTGCTCGTATGGCAGGTCCACAATTAGTGGTGCCTGTAACTAACGCACGTTTTGCACTTAACGCAGCGAATGCGCGTTGGGGTTCTTTGTACGACGCTCTATACGGCACTGACGTAATCAGTGACGAAGACGGGGCAGAGAAAGGCAAGGGTTACAACAAAGTACGTGGCGATAAAGTAATCGCTTATGCACGTGCTTTCTTAGACACGTCAGCACCTTTAGCCGCGGGTTCACACGTTGAAGCCACTGGTTACCGCATCGAAGCAGGCAAGCTGGTTGTTAGCTTGAAAGGTGGTAGCAACACAGGACTGCGTGATGATGCACAGCTGATTGGTTTCCAAGGTGATGTGGCAGCACCAAATGTTATTCTGTTAAAAAATAACGGCCTACATTTTGAAATCCAATTTGATGCAAACAGTGTGGTCGGTCAAACCGACGCTGCAGGTATCAAAGATGTATTGGTTGAAGCAGCTATTACTACAATTATGGACTGTGAAGACTCCATCGCTGCGGTTGATGCTGACGATAAAACCTTGGTTTACAGCAACTGGTTAGGCCTGATGAAAGGCGACCTTTCTGAGAGCGTTAGCAAAGGCGACCAAACCTTTACTCGCGTAATGAATCCAGACCGCGTTTACAGCGCTGTTAATGGCGGTGAAGTAACTTTACACGGTCGTTCACTGTTGTTTATTCGTAACGTTGGCCATTTGATGACCAACCCAGCAATTTTAGACGAACAAGGCAACGAGTTGCCAGAAGGCATCATGGATGCACTGTTCACCAGTCTAATTGCTATGCATGACCTGAACGGCAACACCACGCGTCAAAACAGCCGTACCGGTAGTATGTACATCGTTAAACCAAAAATGCACGGCCCAGAAGAAGCAGAATTTGCTAACGAGTTGTTTAATCGTACTGAAGACGTTTTAGGTTTAGCCCGTAATACCCTGAAAATGGGCATCATGGACGAAGAACGTCGCACCACAATCAACTTGAAAGCCTGTATTGCTGCAGCCAAAGAGCGTGTTGTGTTTATTAACACAGGCTTTCTTGACCGTACCGGTGATGAAATCCATACCTCTATGGAAGCTGGCGCAATGGTTCGTAAAACCGCGATGCGTGGCGAGAAATGGATTGCAGCCTACGAAGACTGGAACGTTGATACAGGGCTGGCCACAGGTCTGTCTGGCGTTGCACAAATCGGTAAAGGTATGTGGGCGATGCCTGACTTGATGGCAGCGATGGTTGAGCAGAAAATTGGTCACCCAAAAGCAGGTGCAAATACTGCATGGGTTCCATCACCAACTGCAGCAACTTTGCATGCGATGCACTACCACGAAGTGGATGTGTTCGCCCGTCAAGAAGAACTGAAAAAGCGCCAGTTTGCTTCACTGGACGATATTCTGACCATTCCTTTGGCACCTAGCACTGACTGGACTGCGGAAGAAGTTCAGAACGAGCTGGATAACAACGCACAAGGTATCTTGGGCTATGTTGTACGCTGGATTGACCACAGTGTTGGTTGCTCTAAAGTACCTGACATCAACGATGTAGGCTTAATGGAAGACCGCGCAACACTGCGTATTTCCAGCCAACATATGGCTAACTGGTTGCGTCACGGTATTGTTACCGAAGAGCAAATCGTTGAAACCATGCAGCGTATGGCGGTAGTAGTTGACCGTCAGAATGCTGAAGATCCAATCTATAACCCAATGGCGCCGAACTTTGATGACAACATTGCATATCAAGCTTCATTGGAATTAGTGCTGCAAGGCCGCGAGCAACCTAACGGTTACACCGAGCCAGTATTACACCGTCGTCGTCGCGAATTTAAAGCTAAAAACGGCTTATAATTTTTAAAGACGTGCTGTGTTCACAAAAACCGCCTTCGGGCGGTTTTTTGTTACCTGTTGATAGTTAAGCGCTGTTCAATTGCCTATAAGCCTGCAAAAATAGCCACCGATTAATAATAATAAAACGCCATAAAATCCGAGTTGTTAGCGTGTCAATGCTTTGACACTTACGTCCAATAGGACGTGTTAGACAAAAACTCTAGGATGGCTTAACTAAGTAGGAGTGTGTTTCATGAGCCGAAGTGAAGCCTTTGCAAAAACAGGACGTACAGCGGTGCAACAAAACATCCAAGGCACGCTGGAGTTTTTGCAAAAATATCCACCCTTTAATCAGATGGATCTGGCACATCTTAGTTTTTTAGTTGAAAACTGTCAGTTACGCTTTTACGCCGAAGGTGAAAAAATCATCACTCCAGAAGATGGGCTGGTTGAGTATTTTTACATCGTGAAGCAGGGCAGTGTGCATGGCGAACGTAGCCAAGGCCAAGATGCTAGCCAAGAAACAACTTTTGAAATATCTACCGGTGAGTGTTTTCCAATCGCCGCATTATTAGGTGAGCGTGCTACACGCACCTCGCATATGGCTGAAACTGATACCTTTTGTTTGTTACTGGATAAAGCCGCATTTGTTAAGGTTTTTACTAAGAGTAATCCGTTTCGTGATTTTTCGTTGCGCGGCATCAGTAGTTTATTGGATCAAGCCAATCAGCAGGTACAGAGTCGCGCTGCAGAAACATTGGGTTCGCAATTCTCGATGGAAACCAGCCTAGGCGAGTTGTCCATGAGTCAGCCTATTACCTGTGTAGGGCATTTGCCTCTGCATAAAGCCGTGCAGTTGATGCATGAGCATCAAATTGGCAGCTTGGTGATTGCCGATGAAGAGCAGCGACCGCAAGGTATTTTTACCCTACGTGATTTACGTCGAGTGATTGCCGATGGCAATGCTGATTTACGTCAGCCAATCAGCGAACTAATGACCCCTAATCCTTTCCATTTGCAGCCGAAAGCGACTGCTTTTGATGCTGCGCTGGCAATGACTGAGCGTCACTTTTCGCATGTTTGTCTGGTGCAGGATGGCCGTTTAGTCGGGATGATTTCTGAGCGCGATCTCTTTTCTTTACAGCGAGTTGATTTAGTTCATCTTGCGCGCGCGGTACGTAATGCTTCCTCGATTGAGAAGCTCGTACAGCTAGGTGATGAAATTCGCTCGCTGGTTGAGCGCATGATTGCCCATGGTGCTAGTTCAGAGCAGATTACTCGGCTAATTACCTTGCTCAATGATCATATGGTCTCGCGGGTGATTGAGTTGTGTATTGAGCAGCATGGCGATCCTGGTGTGGAGTTCACTTGGTTGGTATTTGGTAGTGAAGGGCGCAAAGAGCAGACCCTATATACTGACCAAGATAACGGCATTCTATTTGAAGCCAGCAGCCAAGAAGAAGCTAACGCCATCCGCCAGAAGCTGTTACCTCTAGCGCGTGAGATTAATGTGGCGTTGGATGATTGTGGCTTTGTTTTGTGTAAAGCCAATATTATGGCGGGCAATGCGGAGCTGTGTTTGTCGCGTCAAGAGTGGTCGCGTCGCTTTAGTAAAATTATTCGAGATGCCAGTCCGGAAAACCTACTGTACTCATCAGTTTTCTTTGATATGCGTGCGATTTGGGGGCCGTTGGAAGGCAGCCTAGCCTTGTATCGTGAGTTGCTCTCAATGATTCAAGGTAACGGTATGTTCCAGCGCATGTTGGCGCAAAGCGCCGTGCAAAATAAGCCGCCACTGGGTGGGTTGTTCCGTGACTTTGCCTTGGATAAAAAAGGTATAGAAAAAGATACGCTTGATCTGAAAAATAAAGGTCTAGCACCCTTTGTTGATGGTGTGCGCGTCTTAGCACTCAGCCATGGTATTGAAAGTAGTAATACTTTAGAACGTATCCGCCAGCTGGTCAGTAAAGGGGTGATTGAGCGTTTAGATGGCGATGCCTATGCTGAGGCGTATCACTTTATTCAACTGATACGTATGCAGCAGCATCAGCAGCAGGCGCGCAGTGAGCTGGCTTATAGCAACCGTATTTACCCTGACGAACTGAATCATTTGGATCGTCGTATTTTACGCGAGTCATTCCGTCAGGCGCAGCGTTTGCAGGCGAGTCTAACGTTCCGGTATAAGCTGTGAAAATCTTTAAATGGTTTCGTAAAAGCCCCGAGCTGCGCGAATCTGATGCCCTGCGCTTAGCCGCGTTAACGGCATTAGCTACGCCTGAGGTGAGTCAGCAACCGCTGCATCAGCAGCGTTTTGTTGTGGTTGATTTAGAAACCAGCGGTCTCAACACTCTTAAGGATAAAATTTTATCAATGGGTGCGGTGACCATTGAAAATTCGTCAATTGCACTGGGTAATCAGTTTAGCTGCACCTTGCGTCGTGCTAATCATGCGGTAAGTGAAAGTGTACTGATTCACCAAATACCACCCAGTGAAGTTGCCGCAGGCATGCGTCCAGAAAAAGCGCTACTGAACTTTATGGACTATGTCGGTAGCAGTCCAATATTAGCCTTTCATGCTGCTTTTGATCAGCGCATGTTAGTGCGTGAAATGGATGATGCGTTTGCCTATAACTTGCGCCATCATTTTTATGATGTGGCAGAGATTGCGCCGCTACTCTATCCAGAGAATACAATGCGTAATCCAGGTTTAGATGATTGGGTGAGCTTTTTTGGTTTGCATGTTTTACAGCGTCACAATGCCAGTGCTGATGCCATGGTGACTGCAGAGTTGATGCTGATTTTAATGAAACGTGCTGCGCAAAAAGGCATTACCAGCGTAGAAGATCTGGATATCAGCTTAAAGAATTGGCGCCGTCGCCAGCAGAGTATTCTATAGGCCTAGAATGTTTGGCTTAAGCAGTTAGCCTCAGTGAATATCAAGGCAAAAACTACGCTATATACAGCACTGCACACCAAAAGTTGGTACGCAGTGCTGAGATTAGCATCAGTTAACGTTGGCTAAATACTCCGCCATATACTCATCAAAACTGCACCCATCTTGCTGTTCAATCACTTGCTGAGCATTGTGCGATTGCTCGGCGAGTTGTTGATAATGTGCGATTTTTGTAGCGTCCAATGCTGGCGTGCTTAACGCTTGTGCGTGTTGCAAACTTTGTCTTAAAGAAAACTGGCTAAAGCTGCATTGTTGCTCGCGCATGCTGGCTAACACTTGCGCTGATGGCGTTAGATCAGGGTTGTTAAGCTTCTCGACTTGCTTACGTAAAGCATTGCTGTGCTCTGTGGTGGCGTAGCTGTTGTCGAGCAATTGCGCACAGGCTTGAATTTGCTCAAGCAATTCATGGCCCCATTCCTGCATTGATACAGACTCGCCGCCACGTTGCAGTTGTAGTTTAGGCTTGCGACCTTGCTTAACCACACTTAAGAAGTTTTCCGTGGCTGCCGGGCAGTCATTCGAATTTAACAGCGGGCTGTCTTGCAAGGCGCAGTAGAGTAAAAACGTATCTAAGAAGCGCGCTTGCGGTAAATCAATGCCCAAGGGTAAGAAGGGGTTGATATCAATGCAACGCGCTTCAACATATTGCACACCACGCGCAATCAGCGCTTCGACCGGACGTTCGCCGTCTAAGGTGATGCGTTTCGGGCGCATGATTGAATAGTATTCATTTTCAATCTGCAGAATATTGGTGTTGATTTGTAGCCACTCATCACCGTGCTTGATGCCGATTTCTTGGTAAGCAGGGTAAGGCTTGCTCACCGCACACAATAGGCTATCGGTGTAGCTGCTTAAATCGTTGTAACACGGGGTTAAGCCAGCTTGGGCATTGCTTTGATAACCCAAATCACTCATGCGCAAACTGGTTGCGTAAGGCAGATATAAGGTGTCTTCATCAAAGGTTTCCAGTTGATGCTCACGGCCACGTAAAAAGCTGATATCCAGCGCGGGTGATGCACCAAATAAGTACATCAACAACCAGCTGTAACGACGGAAATTACGGATTAAACCGATATAACGCGCAGACTGATAATCGACTTCTGAGCGTGTGTCGTTTTCTGCATCGCGCAGCACGGTCCAAATAGAATCAGGCAAAGAAAAATTATAATGAATACCAGCAATACACTGCATGGTCTTACCATAACGCACGGCTAAACCTTTGCGATAGACGTATTTCAATTTACCAATATTGGAATCGCCATATTCAGCAATCGGGATCTGCTCTTCTTTAGGCAGGTGCCCTGGCATGGACGGACTCCAGAGCACTTCTTGCTCAAGATTAGCTACGGTAAAGCGATGAATATCGTCCAGCTCAGCTAAGGTTTGTGTAGAGTCAGGATGCGCTTCAGTAATAAATTCTAGCAAAGCTTCTGAATAGTCGGTGGTGATACTGCCGTGGGTTAGGGCAGAACCAAGCGCCTCTGGGTGTTTGCTTAACGCCAAGCGACCGTTGCGCTCCACGCGTAAGCTTTCACGCTCAATACCATGCAGACAGTGCTTGAGCTGGGCTAAGGCTTCGGGCTGGCTAAGAAGCGCCAGACGACGAGAATATGTATCGCTCAAGGGAAATTCCTCAATAGGGCATTGTGGCAATATGGGGGTGGTTAGTGCTGAGTGCAAGGGCGCAGACCGAATTTTAATCAGCGCTGTGCCTTACTTAAATAAAAATCTGGGTAGTCAGCGCTTACTTTTTCTTAATTTGACCTGCATTAGCAAATAGCGCGGCCATGGCGCTGTTAGTCGGTGCAGGCTTGTCTTGTTGGGTATGACGTTCAGTGCGCGGGGTGTTACGCGCTTGCGGT
>CAJDWG010000001.1_pt1 | contig 24238 bp, 19 predicted proteins | sample 7391571 | NCBI WGS metagenome assembly CAJDWG01 (sample SAMEA7055722, study PRJEB34461) | soil metagenome | biome: terrestrial ecosystem; feature: Peninsula; material: soil | place: Antarctica | collected 2016
CCTCACTGACCATTCGTCCCAATTGCGAAATACGCTCGGTATGTATCGCGTCGGTATTACCGCAGACTAAGTGGTGCCAAACAAACAGATCCTTACCTTCATGCACTAAACGGTATGCACAGGTCGTCGGCAGCCAACGGAACGCATCGGACTGATCGGCAGTGAGTTGAATGCAGTCAGGGACAAAATTTTTGCGATCAGGATAGTTGCTGCAGCGCGCAGTATCTAAATCTAATAACTTACAGGCAATATTGGTGTAATACACCGCGCCATCGTCTTCATCTTCAAGCTTTTGTAAGCAGCATAAACCACAGCCATCACAGAGTGATTCCCACTCTTCCTGATCAAGCTCTGCTAGGGTTTTACGCTTCCAAAACGGTTCAACAATTGCGGCCATATACTGCTCTACCTTTACTGAGCGCCAAGCTAAGTGGACATAAAATTACTTGGGTTTGCACTCAACGCTAACGCGCATTTTAATAATCGTTGTACTAAAACTTGCAGTTAAATGTGCGGTTTCACCAGCAACGATACGTGCTTTACGAGTACGCGGTGATTCAGGCCCATTACGAAAACGCGCCTTACATACAGCAGCTCTCTGACCGTAGTTTTGTAATGAGACCGCAGCGGTATTGTTACCTAAGTCCATGCTCTCAATATCGATCTCTGCACCATTGAGTTGCTTTTCAACTTCAATTGGAAACGCAAACGCGGCAATAGGGCATAACAGCGCCGCGATTATTATGATTTTCCTCATGGTTTCCTCGCAAATCAATTTACCTGTGTAGTGTAACGCATCAACATGCAGAATCAGCGGACTGACAAATAAAAGACTATAGAAAAGGCTTTATTTGCTTGCAGAGGCACTTTACTATCCACGCATACAACATCAATGTGCAGCTCGTCTTACCACGTGCTGCTCCCGCCCGCTAAACCTTTATTTAGCACAACAAAACTAAGCCTCCTATGCCCACATTTGCCACAATAATTAATGCCATCAATAATCTGGTATGGGGAACACCCATGCTTATTGCCATTTTAGGCACTGGGTTATTTTTGATGCTGTCTTTGAAATTTATGCCCATACGCAATATTAAGCGTGGCTTTCAGGAGATTTGGAGTGGCCGAGCAAAAGGCGATGCCAGTCTTGGCCATATCAGTCCCTTTGCTGCCTTAATGACCACACTCGCCGCTACAGTGGGTACTGGTAATATTGCTGGAGTGGCGACTGCAATTGTTTTAGGTGGTCCAGGTGCTCTGTTTTGGATGTGGTGCACGGCGCTCGTTGGTATGGCAACCAAGTATTGCGAGGTGGTACTTGCTGTACATTTTCGTGAGAAGAACAGCCATAACCAATTTGTTGGTGGACCGATGTATGCCATTAAAAATGGTCTAGGCCGTAAATGGGCGTGGCTTGGCGCCTGTTTTGCTTTGTTTGGTGGCTTAGCCAGCTTTGGTATTGGCAATATGGTGCAAGTTAACAGTATGGCTGCAGGTCTTGCAGTGTCGTTTGCCATACCGCTTTGGGTTAGCGGCTTGTGCGTTATGGTTTTGGTTGGTCTGGTTATTTTAGGTGGTATTAAACGGATTGGCGCGGTAGCACAAACCTTAGTGCCGTTTATGTGCGTGGTCTATGTGTTGGCTGCCATGTTTGTCTTATTCAGTAACTATGAAGCCATCCCTGCTGCATTTGTACTGATTTTCGATTCTGCTTTTAATGGTCATGCGGCTGTCGGGGGCTTTGCTGGTGCAGCGATGATTGCTGCCTTGCGCTTTGGTGTGGCGCGCGGCGTATTCTCCAATGAAGCAGGCCTTGGTAGCGCGGGTATCGCCCAAGCTGCCGGCACCAGTGATGACCCTGTGGTCTCCGGTTTGATTGGTATGATGGGCACCTTTATCGATACCCTAATCGTTTGCACCATGACCGGCTTAGCAATTATTTGCTCTGGGGTTTGGAGTAGCGGCCTGACTGGCGCCGCCTTGTCATCCGCAGCATTTGAATCGGCGATGCCTGGGACGGGTAATTATTTGCTAACCACGGCGCTAGTGATCTTTGCCTTCACGACTATTTTGGGCTGGAGCTATTACGGTGAACGTTGCTGGGAGTTTTTATTTGGCCCGCGCGCTATTATCCCCTACCGTTTGATCTGGGTTGCGGTTATCCCCTTGGGTGCTATAACTCAGCTCGATACAGTTTGGTTACTGGCCGACACCTTAAATGGCTTGATGGCGCTACCCAACTTAATATCTTTGCTAGTACTGAGTCCTGTGGTTATTAAACTAACGCAAGTGCACTTTGCACAGCGAAGTGGCCGCTAAGCACTAAGAAAACCTTAAAGCAGATGCCCGCACCGCGCTTTTACGGTAGCATTCTATTTATTATATTTAAATTGACTGATTGGAAGCCTTCATGATTGACCGTCTTACTTTGCTGCGACCCGACGATTGGCATATTCACTTACGCGATGGTGTAGCGTTACAACGCACTGTTGCTGATGCCGCGCGCACCTTTGCCCGCGCGATTATTATGCCCAACTTAGTTCCGCCCGTTCGCAACACAGCGCAAGCCGATCAATACCGTGAACGTATTTTAGCGGCGCGCCCAACACAGAGTTCATTTGAGCCATTGATGGTGCTTTATCTAACCGATCAAACCTCTGCGCACGATATTAAAGAAGCCAAGGCCTGTGGCTTTGTGCATGCTGCCAAGCTCTACCCTGCTGGCGCAACCACCAACTCTGACTCTGGCGTCACCTCACTGGAAGCGATTTACTCAGCACTGGAAGCCATGAGTGAAGTGGGTATGCCGCTACTGGTGCACGGTGAAGTAACCCGCAATGAAGTAGATATTTTTGATCGTGAAAAGTACTTTATTGATGAGCAACTGGTAGGTTTAGTTAATCGCTTCCCAGACTTGAAAGTCGTGCTGGAGCATATCACCACGAGTGATGCAGCACAGTTTGTGACTTCTGCTAGCGACAATATTGCCGCCACGATTACTGCGCATCACCTACTCTACAACCGCAACCATATGTTGGCCGGTGGTATTCGTCCGCACTTCTATTGCTTGCCTATTTTGAAGCGCAACACCCACCAAGAAGCCTTATTGGACGCGGCAACTAGCGGTTCAAGTAAGTTCTTTTTAGGTACGGACTCAGCGCCGCATGCGCAGAACGCTAAAGAAATTTCCTGTGGTTGTGCCGGTTGCTATACCGCTTACGCAGCGATTGAGTTATATGCTGAAGCCTTTGAACAACGTAATGCGCTCGACAAACTGGAAGCATTTGCCAGTCACTTTGGTCCTGACTTCTACAACTTACCACGCAACCAAGACACCATTACCTTGGTACGTGAGCCTTGGACTGTGCCCAGCTCTTTTGAATTCGGTGAACAGCAACTGGTGCCATTGCGCGCTGGCGAAACTTTAAATTGGCGTGTACTAGGAACTCAGGCATGAGCAACGATATTCCAGACTACGAGTTCGAAGAGTACATCAACAAAGACACTAACAACGGACACGACAAGCACAGCGGCGGATTGAAATCTGCCATGGCTCGTCGTTTTCGCGGCTACCTGCCGATTGTTATTGATGTAGAAACTGGTGGCTTTAATAGTGCCACTGATGCGTTATTAGAGATTGCGGCAGTTATTCCAGCAATGGATGAAGACGGTATGCTGCATCCAGAGCACACGCTGTTTTTCCGTGTAAAGCCGTTTGAAGGTGCTAATATTGAACAAGCCGCTTTAGATTTTACCGGTATTAAGCTTGATCATCCTCTACGCATGGCAGTTACTGAAGAGCATGCTTTGGCTGAAATTTTCAAAAGCGTACGTAAATCACTGAAAGCGGCCGGTTGTAAGCGTGCCATTTTAGTAGGCCATAACAGTCACTTTGACTTAGGCTTTTTAAATGCGGCGGTTGAGCGTTGTGGCATTAAACGCAACCCTTTCCACCCGTTCTCAAGCTTTGATACCGCGACACTGGGTGGCTTAGCCTACGGACAAACCGTACTAGCCAAAGCCTGCGAAGCTGCAGATATCAATTTTGATAGCCGTGAAGCACATAACGCGCGCTACGATACTGAAAAAACCGCAGAACTCTTTTTCGGCATCGTTAATCGCTGGAAAGAAATGGGCGGCTGGGACGACATCGAATAAGCTCAAGCTTACTTAAAACGCTCTAATACACAATAGGCGGTATACACATTGAATGCATACCGCCTATTTTTTTACTCAAGCAAAGCCTGCAAATACTTACTTAAGGCGTCGCTCGATACCCATTTCAACTAATATTTTCGCAGAAATCTCTTCTACAGAAAAATGTGTGGTGTTAATAAAGTTAATATTTTCCCGCTCAAACAAACCCTCAACTTCACGCACTTCAAACTCACATTGTGCGTAACTGGCGTAGCGGCTGTTGGGCTTGCGCTCATTACGAATCGCCGCTAAACGATCCGCATCAATGGTTAAACCAAAAAGCTTATCTTTATGCGCTTTTAAAGACGCTGGAATTTGCAAGTGTTCCATATCATCTTCAGTTAACGGATAGTTCGCTGCACGAATACCGTATTGCATCGCCATATACAAACAAGTTGGAGTTTTACCACAGCGTGACACACCGACTAAAATAATATCAGCACTGTCGTAATGACGCGTACGCCCACCATCATCATTATCTAGCGCAAAGTGTACGGCTTCAATGCGCTCCATATAGTTTGCACTATGGGTAATGGAGTGTGATTTACCTACTGAGTAGGATGAACTATCGTTGAGTTCATCCTCTAGCGGTGCTAAAAAGCTTGAGAAAATATCAATCTTAAATGCATTTGCTGTCGAAAGAATATTACGTATGTCAGCATTAACAATGGTATCGAAGACAATCGGTCGCATACCCTCACTTTCCGCAAGCTCGTTAATTTGTTGTACCATTGTATGTGCTTTTTCGACACTGTCGATATAAGGTCGGGTTAAACGGCGGAAATCGATGTTATCGAACTGCGCTAATAAGCTTTGTCCAAGTGTTTCGGCAGTGATACCTGTTCCATCTGAAATAAAAAAAGCTGTACGTTTCATAATTGCCAAAAGCCTTAAGTCGTGAAGATTTCTCGGTTATTATAGGCAGGTTTATGCCAGACATGTTGTCCGGCGACATTGTGACCCAGTTTCCCCAAATAAGGCCAATAGATTACACTAGCCTTTTCAATACAGACGTGGAGAGATCACCTTGGTTGAGTACGTAGTTTCCCTCGATAAGCTCGGTAACCATGATATTGAGCGTGTAGGGGGCAAAAACGCTTCCCTAGGCGAAATGATCAGTAACCTTGCAGGCGCCGGCGTTTCAGTACCAGGTGGTTTTGCTACCACCTCACAGGCCTACCGTGACTTTATTGATACAAATAATCTAGAAGCTCGCATCCATGATTTACTGGACGGACTGGACGTTGATGACGTCAATGCGCTGGCTAAAGCTGGAAAGCAAATTCGTCAGTGGATTTTAGACTCAGACTTCCCAGCACAACTCGATGCTGATATTCGCAGTGCTTTTGCCGAAATGGCCAATGGCAATGAGAATATGGCTGTTGCAGTACGCTCATCCGCTACATCAGAAGACTTACCCGACGCATCCTTTGCCGGTCAACAAGAAACCTTCTTGAATATCCGCGGCGTTGATAATGTGATCTACGCTGCTAAAGAAGTCTTCGCCTCTCTGTTTAATGACCGTGCAATTTCTTACCGTGTCCACCAAGGCTTTGAGCACCGCGACGTCGCATTATCGGTTGGCGTACAGCGCATGGTGCGCTCCGAGACGGCCACTGCTGGTGTTATGTTCAGCCTAGATACCGAGTCTGGTTTCCGTGATGTGGTATTTATCACTGGTGCTTATGGCCTTGGCGAAACGGTTGTACAGGGCGCGGTTAACCCTGACGAGTTTTATGTACACAAACAGACATTAGCAGCCGGTCGCCCAGCTATTTTACGTCGCAATTTGGGCAGTAAAGCTTTAAAAATGATTTACAGTGCAGATCCGAGCGCAGGTAAATCAATTGAAACAGTTGACGTTGACCCTGCTGAGCGTATGCGTTTTGCGTTGAGCGATGAAGAAGTTACAAATCTCGCTAAGCAAGCCGTCATTATTGAGCAGCACTATGGCTGCCCTATGGATATTGAGTGGGCCAAAGACGGTGACGATGGCCAGCTTTATATTGTTCAAGCGCGTCCAGAAACTGTTAAAAGCCGCAGCAATCTCAATGTGATGGAGCGTTACTTGCTAAAAGAGCAAGGTACCGTTCTGATTGAAGGTCGCGCCATTGGCCAGCGTATTGGCGCAGGTCGTGTACGCATTATCAACGACATTTCGGAAATGGAAAAAGTCCAGCCAGGCGATATTCTGGTCTCTGATATGACTGACCCCGACTGGGAGCCAGTTATGAAGCGCGCAAGCGCCATTGTCACCAACCGTGGTGGTCGTACCTGTCACGCTGCAATTATTGCGCGCGAACTGGGTATTCCTGCTGTAGTCGGTTGCGGTAACGCCACTGCACTGCTGAAAGATGGTCAAGGCGTAACTGTATCCTGCGCTGAAGGCGATACAGGTTATGTGTTTGAAGGCGAGTTGAACTTTGATATTCGCACCAACTCTGTCGAAGCGATGCCTGATCTACAGTTCAAAATTATGATGAACGTGGGTAATCCTGATCGCGCCTTTGACTTTGCTCAGCTGCCTAACGAAGGTGTGGGTTTAGCCCGCCTTGAGTTTATTATCAACCGGATGATCGGTGTGCATCCAAAAGCACTGCTCAACTTTGATAGCCTGCCCAGCGACTTACAAGACAGCATTGAAAAGCGTATTGCCGGTTATGCCAGTCCGATTGATTTCTATGTCGACAAACTGGTTGAAGGCGTGAGTACCTTAGCCGCTGCTTTCTGGCCGAAAAAAGTCATCGTGCGCTTGTCTGACTTTAAATCCAATGAATACGCCAACCTGATTGGTGGCAAGCTCTACGAGCCAACCGAAGAAAACCCAATGCTGGGTTTCCGTGGTGCTTCACGTTATATCAGCGAATCATTCCGCGACTGCTTTGAGTTAGAGTGCCGCGCCATGAAACGAGTGCGTGATGTGATGGGCTTAACCAACGTTGAGTTGATGGTACCGTTTGTGCGTACCGTTAATGAAGCGGCACAAGTGGTTAGCTTGCTCGAGGACTACGGCCTTAAGCGTGGCGAAAACGGTTTACGTTTAATCATGATGTGCGAGCTGCCATCTAACGCCTTATTAGCTGATGAGTTCCTTGAGCACTTTGATGGTTTCTCCATCGGCTCCAACGATATGACTCAGCTGACTTTAGGTCTAGACCGTGACTCCGGTGTGATCGCTCACCTATTTGATGAACGTGATCCTGCGGTTAAGAAATTGCTATCTATGGCGATTCAAGCTTGTCTCAAAGCTGACAAATACATTGGTATTTGTGGTCAAGGTCCATCGGACCACCCTGACCTAGCGCGTTGGTTAATGGATCAAGGTATCGAAAGTGTTTCCCTTAATCCAGACTCTGTACTGGATACGTGGTTCTTCCTCGCAGAAAATAACTAAGCGCTCCACCTACCTGCACGCCTGACAAGGGCGTGTAGGCTTCTTGTACGCCTGTACACTAATACCAACACTCCAACCCTTGTGCTGGCTGTGAAGCATTCTAGTTGCCTAGATTGTGCATTTTGCACACATAAAGAACTGAATTATAGTTATAATAAAGCGTTTTTATATAACTATATATCGATTTATTCTTTTTGTATTTGCAGCCAATGTGCGACTATTGCTCCATTGTTTTAGGAGTTACCGCTATGAAGTCTATTTACGCCAACGTGGTGTTTTTTTTGTGCCTGGCATTTAGTAGTGCGCAGGCTGCAACCTATCAACCCCTTGTGGAAGCACAACAGCTTAGTGAAGCCATTGCTGCGCGCCCGCAACTACAAATTATTGATATCCGCAGTCCAGACGATTACGCCGCGGGCCATATTCCTGGTGCGCGCTTAGCGCCTTATGGGCAATGGCGTGGCCCTGCTAATAATCCAGGTCAGTTAGCTGACGACGCTTACTTTCAACAATTGACGCGTGAACTCGGTTTAACTGATCAGCAACCTATCGTTGTCTATTCCAGTGGTGTGGATGAAACAGATTTTGGAGCAGCAGCACGTGTATATTGGACGCTTAAATACCTTGGTTTAACCGATTTAAGTGTACTCAATGGTGGTTTTCAGCAGTGGCAGAAAGCGCAGCAGTCGATTACCAGTGACACAACAGAGCAGCAAGCCAGCGAGCTGACAGTGCAAATCAACCCGAAGCTGGTCATTTTTAAAGACGAGTTATTGGATAAAATCACTCAACAAGATACCAGCTACCAATTACTGGATGCGCGTCCGCCACTGTTTTACCAAGGCCAAGTTAAAGCTCCGACAGCCAGCACTGGTGGTACGATTGCTACCGCACAAAACATACCTTTTGGACAGTGGTTTAACCAAGATGACACGCGTATTCGTCCGGTCGCTGAAATCAAAGAATTGGTACGTAACCAAAGCTTAGATCAAGCACAAGAAACCGTATCCTTTTGTAATACTGGTCACTGGGCGGCGACCAACTGGTTTGTGCTATCCGAACTGGCGGGCCTTAAAGATGTCCGCATGTACCCTGCTTCGTTAGCAGAGTGGACGCAGGACAAAGAGAGTTTACCGATGGCCAATACACCCAGCCGTTTCGAGCAATTGAAAGCTAAGTTTTCTCAGTTGGTGAATAAATAACATGAACAATCGTTTAGCCTTAACTCTGGTATTTGCAGTTTTTGCGGTGTTTTTATTCTGGTTTGTTTCGGTACGCCAAAGCTTGCTATTTATTGTCGGTATCGGCCTCGGTGGAGTGCTAGCTGGTGCGCGCTTTGGTTTTACCACAGGCTGGCGCAACCTAATTGAGCAGCGTGATGCCAGTGGCGTCTTTGCCCAGTTAGTTTTGTTAGCTATTGCTGCGGCCATCTCTATGCCCTTGCTGGCCAGCTTTCCAACAGAGCTAAGTGCTGCTCTAGGTCCGCCAAGCATTAGCCTCTTGGTGGGTGCCTTAGTCTTTGGTGGCGCAATGCAAATTGCCGATGGCTGTGGTTCAGGCACCTTATATAAAGCGGGTCTTGGTATCCCTTTAAATATGGCTATCCTTCCGGTGTTTGCCTTAGGTAGCTTTCTAGGCTCAGCGCACCTGGGCTGGTGGTTGGACTTGGGACATATGCAGCCCGTCGGCTTAGTCGAAGAAGTAGGATTGGGTGGCGCTCTGAGTCTAACTTACTTAGGTTTGCTTGTCGTTGGCCTTGCCGCTTGGTGGTGGTCAAAAACCAGCGGCGTATCACGAAGTTTATTTAATAAAAATCTAATTGTTGGCGCGATAGCAATTGCAGTCTTAGCCGTACTGATCCTAGTTATTGCTGGTAAGCCTTGGGGCGTGGTTTATGGCTTTGGTTTATGGGCGGCAAAAATTGCCCAAGCCGGTAACCTGTTTGATCCAGCCGTCAATGCGTTTTGGAGTCAGCCGGTTAACGCTACTGCCCTAGAGCAATCGGTGTTTTTAGACCTTACCTCAATTACTAATATTGGTATTTTGGCAGGTGCGTTATGGATTTTCTCACGTAATAAACCGGGCAAGTCAAAGACGCTTAATACCCAACAATGGATTGTCGGCATCATTGCAGGCTTCTTATTGGGTTATAGCTCGCGCCTAGCCTTTGGTTGTAACGTTGGCGCAATGGTCAGCGGTATTTCTACCGGCAGCATTCATGGCTGGATTTGGGTAGTAATGGCCTTCTTGGGCTCACTGATCGGTGTACGTGTTCGCCGCTACTTTGGATACTGATATGAATAAATTAAGCAGCTTACGCATTGTGATTTTTTGGACAGTGCTCGTAGGATTCTTTGTTTGGGATTGGAACAGCTCACAGGCCGTCAACTTGCGTCTAGAACCGCCAATTATTGCAATTGGCTCAGGGCAAGCACCATCAGGTGGGCATTGCGCCACGTTTTAAACCTTGTAATAACGATAACTGGGCTCAACTATAATTGGGCCCAGTTATTATAAAAGAATCACCTCAGACCTCTAAACGGATTCCCGCCGAAACTTGTTTACTATCGATAGCCGGCAGTAAGACACCCTCTTGATAGCTCGACATAAACACCTCAGGCTCCTCTCTAACGTCTGCTTGAATCACTAAGCGGACGCGATCACCCAATAATTTTGCCTCAATCAATTCAGCCTGCTCGTTATCAATCCATGCATTACCGCTAAGCATTTGAAAGGTTTGCTCAAGTGCTACGCGATAAATTTTGCCATCTGAGCCTAGCCATTCCCAAGTGCCTTGCACCGGTGCAGGAACAACCCACTTATATAGATACACTCCGCCCATCGCGCGCTTAGCGTCGGGCTGCCATCTGCCCATATTAAAGGCATGAGCAATAATCCGTGTGCCCGGCTTAAGTTCGCTTAAAATACGTTTTTTTAATTTCACATTTAATGAGGGCAGTAAATACAGGGTCACAACTGTCGCTTCACTGAAGTCAACAGTAAGCAAGTCGTCTTGGAGAAACTGAACACGGTCTCCAACACTGACTGCTTCCGCTAAAGCGTTGGCTTCGGCAATACGGCGTGGATCCATATCAATACCAACCGCATGGGCACCACGCTCCATAGCTGCAGCAACAACGATCCGTCCATCACCACAGCCAAGGTCGTACAACACATCATGTTCAGTAACAGCAGCCATTTTCAGCATGGCTTCAACAACCAGCTCATCGGTTGGCACATAAATGACATCGAGTTCCGCATCCACCTTAGTAAATCCTTCTTCAAACAATAATTCAGTAAACAATAAGGGCACCCTATCGGTTAAAAGTAAACGCAATGAACCCATATTAGGCTTACATTGCAATATTTACAGCACTCAGTGCTTAGAGCATGCAGCTTATTCTGCGATTTCGCGTATTTATGCAGTCTATTGTATACATTGTGCGCGAATGATGCAGGGCAACTGGACTTGCTTACAACTATAGAGTGGGACCAATCGGCGCAGTTGCTCAGTCGGCATACACTAGAACTATACGAGAATGTATACTATAGCTTTCTTGATCTGCATTATGCAGTTTTAACGCGTGCAGTAATGCACTATGGGGCTTTAAATGAAGTACATCACATGGTTAAGTAAGAACTTAAGTTTGAGCATTCCCATCTTTTTATTGCTGGGTTTAGCAGCGGGTCTCACCTTACCGACAGAAAGCCTGAGCGTCTTAATTGCCCCTCTAACGGTGTTGATGGTATATCCCATGATGGTGGGGATTAAACCCAAACAACTCTTTGCCGCGGGCGATAACACTGTTCAGCTTTGGGCTCTGGCTATTAACTTCTTATTTATCCCTTTCGTTGCTTTTGCCTTGGGTCGGGTATTTTTTGCTGAACAGCCAGAGTTAGCTCTAGGTTTGCTCTTAGCCGCATTACTGCCAACCAGTGGCATGACCATTTCTTGGACAGGCTTTGCTAAAGGTAATCTACCTGCAGCCATCAAAATTACCATTATCGGTTTGTTTTTAGGATCGGTGCTGACGCCATTTTATGTGAAATTTTTAATGGGCTCAGAGATTCCGGTGCAATTAGCAATAGTCTTCCAACAGATTCTGATCTTTATCGCCATTCCATTAATTGCAGGTCAAATCACCCGTACTTTGCTGGTGCGTAAACATGGCGTAGAGGGTTTCCAAAAAAACTATGCACCAAAGTTTCCACCGTTTTCCAGTTTAGGTGTATTGGGCATTGTTTTTGTTGCTATGGCACTCAAAGGTCCTGACCTATTGGAATCACCCAGCTTAATACTGCGTTTATTTATTCCGCTGGTACTGCTGTACAGCGTGAACTATGTGGTAAGTACCTTTATAGCTAAAAAACGCTTAAACCGTGGCGATGGTATTGCTTTGGTGTACGGCACAGTGATGCGTAACCTGTCGATTGCCTTAGCCTTATCTATGACAGCTTTCGGTGAAGCCGGTGCACAAGCGGCGTTGTTAATTGCTTTAGCTTATATTATCCAAGTGCAATCGGCTGCTTGGTATGTGAAGTTTTCAGAAAAGCTCTTTCCAATGAAATAGCCGCAAGCAATAAGATTATTCAGATAAGAAAAAGCTCCAGTATCGTCACCGATACTGGAGCTTTTCAATACAGGTTAAAAACCCTTTATAACGTCAACTTACAGCTGCTTAGTGCAGTAGTAGAAATCAACACACTCATACTCACCTGACTTAACGCGTGCATCCGCTTCAGCTGCAGTACCTGCTGGCGGAACGATGACGCGCTCACCAGGCTTCCAGCCTTCTGGTGTTGCTACGCCGTGCTCATCACTGGTTTGCAGTGCATCTAACAGACGCAAGAACTCGTCAATTAAACGACCGTTGCTCATTGGGTAGTAAACCATGGCGCGCAAGATGCCATTAGGGTCAATGATAAAAGTCGCACGTACTGCTGATGTGTCAGCAGCGCCTGGGTGGATCATGCCGTAAGCACGGGCAACGTCCATTTTCAGGTCAGCAATAATTGGGAATGGAATTTTAACGCCGAATTTCTCTTCGATGTTACGCATCCAAGCAATGTGTGAGTGGGTGCTATCAATAGATAAACCCAATAACTCACAGTTGCGCTTATTGAATTCAGGGGCTTTCTTAGCAAAGGCAACAAACTCAGTGGTACACACTGGAGTAAAGTCAGCTGGGTGAGAAAACAACACCAACCACTTACCTTTATAATCATCTAAGCACTTTTCACCATCAGTGGTCGGCGCTTTAAATTCTGGTGCACGCTCGTTTAAACGTGGTAAACCGTAAACTGCAGTATCAGTATTTTGCATCGTGTTTCTCCAAGATTGCTTGCTTAAGTGGCTACTAATGTAGCACGACAATTTCATTATGGAATATGTATATAACTATATATTTAATTACTTTTAACTATGATGCTTTCAAGAGTATTCATTGAAAGTGTTCTCTCTCTTTACCAAATTTGCTAAGTATAGGTGCAGATTGCAAGTGTTTTAAAGTATAGGGTTTGGGTTTTAGCCCAAGCATAAAAAAGCGCCCATAAAGAGCGCTTTTAATTGCATAACCAGCTAGTAGTTCTTAGAAACTGTCACCAGGAATACGCACCCAGCCTTCCATCAATACACGCGCACTACGGCTCATAATCGCTTTTTTAACGATCCATTTACCATTTTCCTGTACCGCTTCAGCGCCCACACGCAAGGTGCCGGATGGGTGACCAAAATTAACCGCCTGACGGTCTTCACCACCAGCAGCCAAGTTCACTAAGGTGCCTGGAATTGCCGCTGCAGTACCGATTGCTACCGCTGCTGTACCCATCATCGCGTGGTGCAACTGGCCCATGGATAGCGCACGAACCAGCACATCAATATCCGCAGCTTTAATCTCTTTACCACTGGACGCTGTGTAGTCTGCAGGCGCTGCAACAAAGGCCACTTTCGGCGTATGTTGGCGTGCCGCTGCTTCAGCAACATCTTTAATTAAACCCATTTTTACTGCACCGTATGAACGGATCAGCTCAAACTTAGCTAAGGCTTCTTTATCGCTATTGATTGCCGACTGCAGCTCAGTACCGGTGTAACCGATATCCGCTGCATTGACAAAGATGGTTGGAATACCGGCATTGATCAACGTGACTTTTAACGTACCCACGCCTGGCACATCAAGATCATCTACTACATTACCCGTAGGGAACATCGCCGCATCATCACCGTCGCCATCCGCTGGATCGAGAAACTCAACCTGTACTTCAGCTGCTGGGAAAGTTACACCATCCAACTCAAAGTCACCGGTTTCTTGCACTTCACCGTTGGTGATCGGTACATGGGCAATAATGGTTTTTTCAATATTGACCTGCCAAATACGTACAGTGCAGATGCCATTCTCAGGAATTTTATCAGCCGAGACTAAACCATTAGAAATTGCAAACGAGCCGACTGCTGCAGTTAAGTTACCGCAGTTACCGCTCCAATCAACAAAGGGCTTATCAATCGAAACTTGACCAAATAAGTAGTCAACATCGTGATCTGCGCGCTTACTTTTCGATAGTAGTACCGTTTTACTGGTACTTGAGGTTGCACCGCCCATACCATCAGTTTGTTTACCGTATGGGTCTGGGCTACCAATCACACGCAGCAACAGCGCATCGCGTGCCGCACCAGGCTGTTGTGCCGCTGCTGGCAAGTCTTCAATACGGAAGAACACACCTTTACTGGTACCGCCACGCAAATACGTCGCGGGGATTTTAATTTGTGGGACCTGACTCATAGTGAAATCTCCCTAATCTAATGATAAAAACAAGAGTGATCGTACAAATACAATCACTAGAAAATAAGAACCCGCTAAACAAGGATTGCTCGTTTAGCGGGTTGGGTCATGCTTTAACCAGCATTAAGCACTGGCAGTTTCAGCGAGGAACTGTTGAGCAAAGCGTTGTAAAACGCCGCCTGCTTCATACACAACCTGCTCTGCTGCCGTATCAATACGACTGAGCATTGGTACACGTACCACTTCACCGTTGCGACGCGTGATGACCAAGGTCATAGTGTTACTCGGCTTGAGTGCACCTTCCACATCGTAGGTTTCAGTGCCGTCTAAGCCTAAGGTTAGACGCGTAGTACCTTCAGCAAACTGCAGTGGTAGCACACCCATACCAATCAAGTTAGTACGGTGAATGCGCTCAAAGCCTTCGGCTGCAATCACTTCAACACCAGCTAAACGTACGCCTTTAGCAGCCCAGTCACGTGATGAACCCTGACCGTAGTCAGCACCGGCAACAATGATCAGCGGCTGTTTGCGCTCCATATAGGCTTCAATCGCTTCCCACATACGGGTCACTTGGCCTTCTGGCTCAATGCGCGCAAATGAACCTTGACGGACCTTGCCCTGCTCGTCCAAAACCATTTCATTAAACAGTTTTGGGTTAGCAAAAGTGGCACGTTGCGCGGTGAGGTGGTCACCACGGTGGGTAGCGTAGGAGTTGAAATCAACTTCTGGCAAGCCCATTTTGTGTAGGTATTCACCAGCAGCACTATCCATCATAATCGCGTTTGAAGGCGACAAGTGGTCAGTGGTGATGTTGTCACCTAGCACTGCTAATGGACGCATACCTTTCATGGTGCGCTCACCAGCCAATGCACCTTCCCAGTACGGCGGACGACGGATATAGGTACTCATCGGACGCCAGTCATATAACGGGCTCGGGGACTGCGTGATCGAACCCAAGTCAAACATCGGAATGTAGACTTGATTAAACTGCTCAGGCTTAACGCTGGCAGCAACAATCGCATCAATCTCGGCATCAGTTGGCCACAGGTCTTTGAGGGTAATTGGATTACCGTCTTTATCATGACCCAGCGCATCTTTTTCAATATCGAAACGGATGGTACCAGCGATGGCATAAGCAACTACTAATGGCGGTGAAGCTAAGAACGCTTGTTTAGCGTAAGGGTGAATACGACCATCAAAGTTACGGTTACCCGACAGTACAGCTGTGGCGTAGAGGTCACGGTCAATGATTTCTTGCTGGATCACTGGGTCCAATGCACCGCTCATACCGTTACAAGTGGTGCAGGCAAAACCTACAATACCGAAACCTAATTGCTCAAGTTCTTCGAGCAATTTAGCGTCTTTCAGGTACAGCTCAGCCACTTTGGAACCTGGTGCAAACGAGGTTTTCACCCAAGGTTTACGCTCTAGGCCCAACTTATTCGCATTACGTGCGACTAATGCAGCAGCGATCACGTTACGTGGGTTACTGGTGTTGGTACAGCTGGTGATCGCAGCAATAATGACTGCGCCATCCGGCATTAAGCCGTCTTCTTTAATCCACTCGCCAGCAATGCCTTTCGCCGCTAAATCACTGGTAGAAACACGCGCATGTGGGTTGGATGGGCCAGCCATATTACGACCAACGGCAGAGAGGTCAAACTTCAGCACGCGCTCATAATCGACATTAACTAAGCTATCAGCCCACAGGCCAGTCACTTTAGCGTAGTTTTCCACCAGAGCAATTTGCTCTGGCTCACGACCGGTTAGCGTTAAGTACTCGATGGTTTGTTCATCAATATAGAACATACCCGCAGTTGCGCCGTACTCAGGGGTCATATTAGAAATGGTCGCACGGTCGCCAATCGACAACGTCGCAGCACCTTCACCAAAGAATTCTAAGTAAGCACCAACCACACGCTCTTTACGCAAGAACTCAGTCATTTCTAAAACAATATCAGTCGCAGTGATGCCTGGCTGACGTTTACCAACCAGTTCAACGCCGACAATATTCGGTAAACGCATCATGGATGGCAGACCCAGCATCACGGTCTCTGCTTCCAAACCACCAACACCAATCGCAAGTACACCCAAGGCATCAACGTGTGGAGTATGGCTATCAGTACCGACACATGTATCTGGGAAGGCAATACCGTCACGCGCCTGAATCACTGGAGACATTTTCTCCAAGTTGATTTGGTGCATGATGCCGTTCCCCGCAGGAATCACATCAACGTTTTTAAACGCTGTTTTGGTCCACTCAATAAAGTGGAAGCGGTCTTCGTTGCGACGGTCTTCAATCTCGCGGTTTTTCTCAAAGGCATCAGGATCAAAGCCAGCACTCTCAACAGCGAGCGAGTGGTCAACGATCAACTGAGTGGGTACTACAGGGTTAACTTTAGACGGATCACCACCTTGTTCGGCAATTGCATCACGCAAGCCAGCCAAGTCAACCAGTGCCGTTTGGCCAAGAATATCGTGGCAAACAACACGCGCAGGATACCAAGGAAAGTCTAGATCGCTCTTGCGATAAATCAGTTGCTTAAGTGAGTCCGTAAGCTCACTGGGCTCACAACGGCGCACTAAGTTTTCTGCAAATATGCGTGATGTGTAAGGCAGCTTGGCGTAAGCGCCCGGTTCAATGGCATCAATCGCTTCGCGCACATCGTAATAATCGAGCGCTGTGCCAGGTAGTTTTTTACGGAATTCAGTATTCATAACGTTTTAAAATCCATCAGGTAAACATGGGAAAATGCTGTTGGCTTAACCAGAAAAACCAGCTGTATATCTCTACACAGCTGGTTTATGGGTTCGCCGTTAAGCGCCCAAACTCTTAACGCTCGCCAATTGGCGGTACTGGGCGGTGCTCTTCACCGATATATTCAGCACTTGGGCGAATAATGCGGTTATTAGCACGTTGCTCAAACGCATGCGCAGCCCAACCGGTTACGCGCGAACACACAAAGATCGGCGTAAATAACTCAGTTGGAATACCCATAAAGCGGTAAGCCGACGCGTGGAAGAAGTCAGCGTTGGGGAATAAACGTTTCTCTTCCCACATAAAATTTTCAATGGCTTCTGAAACAGGGTAAATCACCGTATCCCCTACTTCGTCGGCTAATTTCTTAGCGTAGCCTTTGATCACTTCGTTACGTGGGTCAGAATCACGGTAGATCGCATGACCAAAACCCATGATTAGATCTTTACGGACAATCATCTCACGCAGTTCAGTAACGGCTTCTTCTGGCGAACTAAAACGCTCAATCAGTTCCATCGCTGCTTCGTTAGCGCCACCATGTAACGGTCCACGTAGCGAACCGATAGCACCAGTAATGCAGGAGTAGAGGTCAGACAAGGTTGAAGCACAGACGCGGCCGGTAAAGGTCGATGCATTAAACTCATGCTCTGCATAGAGAATCAGTGAAACGTTCATCACTTCACGGTGTAATGCGCTGGGCGACTTGCCGTGCAATAAAGCGAGGAAGTGACTACCAATATCAGGCTCATTGGTCATACAGTCTATGCGGATACCGTCGTGGCTAAAGCGGTACCAGTACAACAAGATCGCTGGGAAAGCTGCTAATAAACGATCAACCACATCTTGTTGCTGATCAAAGCTCAATTCAGGCTCTAAAGTACCAAGCATTGCTGTACCCACACGCATCACATCCATTGGGTGTGCATCGGCTGGAATACGCTCGAGAACTTCTTTTAAAGTCGCAGGTAAATCACGCATATCGTGTAAGCGTTTTAGATAAGCAGTTAACTCATCTTGAGTTGGTAAATCGCCACGCAATAATAAATAAGCAACTTCTTCAAACGTTTTGCAATGAGCGGCTAAGTCGCGCACATCATAACCACGGTACGTTAAGCCTGCGCCTTCTTTACCAACAGTACACAGTGCAGTTTGTCCAGCGATCTGGCCGCGCAAACCCGCTCCTGCGAGTACTTTTTTCTTTGCTTCAGTCATCACGTTATTCCTCGTACTTTTATTATTGGCTATCACTCATGGGTGATTAACTCTTAAGTTAGCTTTTTTTCTGAGCAAACAAAGCGTCTAAGCTTTGCTCAAAAGCGTGGTAGTTGATGCGGTCATACAATTCCATACGGGTTTGCATGGTATCGATCACATTCTTCTGCGTGCCGTCACGGCGTACTGCCTCATACACATTTTCTGCAGCTTTGTTCATGGCGCGGAAAGCAGACAGCGGATACAGCACTAACCCCACATTGGCGGCTCTTAACTCGTCAACAGTGAACAGTGGTGTAGCGCCAAACTCAGTGATGTTAGCCAAAATAGGCGCGTTCACACGATCAGCAAACAGCTTGTACATATCTAATTCAGTAATGGCTTCTGGGAACACCATATCGGCACCCGCTTCAACACAAGCAGCGGCGCGGTCGAGTGCAGAGTTCAGACCTTCAACAGCCAATGCATCAGTACGCGCCATAATTACAAAGCTGTCATCGGTACGTGCATCAACAGCTGCCTTAATACGATCAACCATTTCTTGCTGAGTAACGATTTCTTTATTAGGACGGTGACCACAACGCTTGGCACCCACTTGGTCTTCAATATGGATGGCTGCGGCGCCGGCTTTGCACATTGATCTAACGGTACGCGCCACGTTAAATGCGGATGAACCAAAACCTGTATCAACGTCAACTAATAGGGGGAGATCACAGACGTCAGTGATACGACGTACATCAATCAGTACATCTTCAAGACCAGTAATACCTAAATCAGGAATACCTAATGAACCAGCGGCAACACCGCCACCCGATAGGTAAATTGCTTTAAAGCCAGCACGCTGTGCTAATAAAGCGTGGTTTGCGTTAATCGCACCGATCACTTGTAGCGGGCTTTCTTCGATAACAGCATCACGAAAGCGTTGACCTGGAGTTGTACGGCTCATAATTTACCTCGTAGGGATTGGACGGTGTCATTGGCACCTTGGTAATGTCGCTCAACATTGCTCCGCGATGCAGCAATATGACGGCGCATCAGTAACTCGGCTAATTCACCATCGCCTGAGGCAATGGCATCTAATATGCCGTGGTGTTCTTTAAAGGCTTGCTTTGGACGGTTGGGCGTTGTCGAGTATTGAATACGATACATACGCACCAACTGATACAGCTCTTGCGTCAGTAGTTTGACCAGCATCTGGTTACCACTGCCTTGGATAATCTTGTAGTGAAAGTCGTAATCACCCTCTTGCTGGTAATAACCGATTCCAGCTTGGAAGGCAGCATCGCGCTCATGGGTTTCAAGCACTGTGCGCAACTCATCAACTTCTGTCGGGCTCATACGCTCTGCCGCTAAGCGACAGGCCATACTTTCTAATGACTCGCGTATTTCATACAGTTCAATTAGCTCAGCATGGGATAGAGCAACCACGCGTGCACCGACATGCGGAACTCGCACTAATAACCGCTGACCTTCTAAACGATGGATTGCTTCACGTAGAGGGCCACGACTGATACCGTAAATGCGTGCCAACTCAGGCTCAGAAATCTTACTGCCCGGAGCAATATCGCCACAGACAATAGACGCTTGGATACTGCGAAACACCTGTTCAGACAAGGTTGCAGAATCTCCGCTAATGCGTGCTATTTCTTCAATGGGCTCTGACACAGTGTCGACACCTTTAATCAAACAATGCCTGAAAGCTACATTCGAGCGCTTGGTATGTCAACAAACTACGCAAGATTGTTGACAATCCTGCGACCAAGGTCGAATAAATGAACGTATAGCTATTATTAACGTCCATTTAACCTTCGCCTGAACTATCCTCCACTCTAAGAAGTAACGGATAGTAAAAAAGCGCATAAACAGGATTACATGGTTATTTTTACCTTTGGCGATTAGAATACACCGCCTAAGCCTGTTATACGCCTTGGTCTAGGGTTAGTTTGTACAACCCTAGCTGGAGTGCTGATAACACAGGACTCACTCACATTTTTATATTTGCGAGCATTATGAGATTTAATATTATTGCCCTGCTGGCCAGCCTTTTTTTAGTATCGACTATGACTATTGCTAACGAAAAAAATATTTATGGTTTAAATGAGGATGTGTATATCGCTGATATTGATATGCATATGTCTGCCAAACTTGATACAGGTGCTAAAACAGCATCGCTCAGTGCGCGCGAGATCAAACGCTTTAAACGTGATGGGGAGTCTTGGGTGCGTTTTTATTTAGCACTGGATGAAGGCCATGAACATGCCTTTGAGTTACCTTTAGCACGCATTAGTAAAATAAAACGTCGCTCTGGTGATTACGACCCAGAAGAAGATAAAAGCTATACGCCACGTCCCGTGGTTGAAATGTCAGTATGTATGGGCAAAACACTGGAAACAATTGAAGTGAACTTAACTGACCGCAGCACTTTTCAATACCCTTTTTTACTTGGCTCAGCAGCATTGAAGAAGTTTAAGGCTCTGATTGACCCAAGCGTGAAGTATTCTGTGGGTAAACCACAGTGCGATACCGAACATACCACTACTGCTATAGCTGAGTAATTATCATGCGTTCATTGACACTGCACCTAAAAATATTAATCGCTTTATGTGTCATCATCGGGGCCTCAGTTACCGCCTACCAGATTTATGTCTTAGGTATTCCTGTGTCTGCTGAAGAAACCGACAATATGTGGAATATTGATGCCAAGGTGGAGTTCAATGTCAGCACCAAAGGTCCAGTCAAACTACAAATGTTTGTACCACCGCTGGATCAAGAATATATCAGCTTGAATGAAAGCTTTATCTCCAATAACTATGGTGTCAGCGTTGCCAATCGCGAGGATAACCGCCTTGTTACTTGGTCCTCACGTAGGGCTACTGGTAAGCAAACACTATACTACCGCATGGTAATGACCACACGCTACAGCACTGAGCAAGTCAAGGCTAACGGCCCTATTTACCGCGAAACCTTACTAGTGGAAGGTCCTGAAAAAGTAGCTGCAGAAGCCCTGCTTGCGCCGATTCGCCAACACTCCGCTGACGTAGAAACTTTTATTACTGAAGCAATTAAGCGCGTAAACAACACTAGCGATGACAATGTGCGCCTGCTTCTGGGTGGCGATACCTCTAGCGAGCGCAAAGCCGACGTCGTTGATATCTTGCTATCGATTGCTCACGTGCCTATGCAACGTTTACATACCATTCGACTACAAGCGGATATCGCACAGACCCCTGAATTATGGCTGCGCAGCTTTAATGGTGAAAAATGGCTGTATTTCAACCCGCAATCGGGTGCGCAAGGTTTGCCTAAAGATCGCTTAATCTGGTGGTTAGGCGATGAGCCGTTATTATCGCTTGAAGGCGGTAGTAAACCAGCAGTGACATTTACTTTGAACAACAGTGAAATCAACGCTATTCGCCTTGCACAACTGAGCAATGAAAACGCTAAGGCCGGTTTTTTAGATTACTCGCTGTACGGCTTGCCGTTACAAACGCAACAAACTTACCAAATCATGATTATGATCCCGCTGGGTGTGATGATCATTTTGATTCTGCGTAACCTTGGTGGCTTACAAACCCTAGGTACATTTACTCCCGTACTTATTGCCTTAGCCTTCCGTGAAACACAGTTGGGCTTCGGTATTATACTGTTTACTATTATCACCACCTTAGGTTTAGCCCTACGCTCGTACCTTGAGCACCTCAAGCTACAAATGCTGCCAAGGCTCTCGGTGGTACTAACTTTTGTTGTCGTTCTGATTGCTGCTATCAGTCTGTTCAGCCATAAACTTGGTCTGGAACGTGGTCTGTCAGTCTCATTATTCCCAATGGTTATTTTGACCATGACCATCGAGCGTCTGTCGATTACTTGGGAAGAGCGTGGCGGCAACCATGCATTTAAAGTCGCCATTGGTACTTTATTTGCAGCATCGTTAGCGCACTACTTAATGAGCATTTCTGAGCTCAACTACTTTATCTTTACCTTCCCAGCGGTACTGTTAATTATGGTCGGCTTTATGTTGGCAATGGGTCGCTACCGCGGCTATCGCTTAACAGAGCTGTTCCGTTTCAAAGCTTTTTTGAAGGACTGATGCCATGTTTGGGTTTGGTTTAATTAAAACGTGGCGTGAGCTCAATGCCAAAGGCATTATGGGTATCAACCGCCGCAACGCTGACTACGTCTTGAAATATAACAAACGTAGTCTGTATCCAGTGGTGGATGACAAAATCCTCACTAAAGAACGCGCTATCAAAGCCGGCATAAATGTGCCGGAAATGTACGGTATTATTTCTACCGAAAAAGAGATCGAAAAGCTCGATCAAATTATCGGTGACCGCACCGACTTTGTTATCAAGCCAGCCATGGGTGCTGGTGGTGACGGTATTTTAGTGATTGCTGACCGCTTTGAGGAACGCTATAAAACGGTGTCAGGCAAAATCATCAGTCATGAAGAAATTGAGCATCAAATCTCAAGTATTTTAACAGGACTGTATTCGCTGGGTGGTTCACGTGACCGTGCGCTGATTGAATACCGTGTTAAGCCTGATCCGCTGTTTAAAAGTATCAGCTATGAAGGCGTGCCGGATATTCGTGTGATTGTTTTGATGGGCTATCCCGTTATGGCAATGTTGCGTTTACCAACCCGCCAATCCGGCGGTAAAGCCAACTTGCACCAAGGTGCCATCGGTGTCGGTGTTGATTTAGCTACAGGCCTGACCCTGCAAGGCACTTGGCTGAATAACATAATTAGTAAGCATCCAGACACGAGCAACTACGTAGCAGGTGTTCAGCTACCAGATTGGGATGGTTTTATGAAACTATCTGCAGGTTGCTATGAGTTATGTGGTCTTGGTTATATTGGTGTGGATATGGTTCTGGACCAAGAGCAAGGCCCTTTGATTTTGGAGCTCAATGCTCGTCCCGGCTTAAATATTCAAATTGCTAACAACGCAGGTTTGACGCTACGTACACATGCTGTTGAGCATCATATCGCTGATTTGAAGCGCAAAGGCATCACTGAAACAGTTGAAGAGCGTGTACGTTTTTCACAGAACTTGTTTGCCAGCACTCTTCCACAACACGTCTGATAAGGCCTTTACGCGGAGTCCAAGCATTCTTACTTGAGCTCCGCGTGACCCAGTACTTATGCCAACTTGCCAGCTTTTCCCACTTGATTACCACATCGATCCTGCACACTACTTTCAGCATGTGCAGGCGCAATCCGGTGCGGTGCTTTTAGATTCAGGTCATCCCGTCAGTCAGCGTGGTCGCTTTGATATAATCAGTGCTGAACCGCTGCTAGCGATTACACCTGAACCGACAGAATCATTAGACGGCTTTCGTCAGCGTTGCCAAGTGTTGCTCAAGCAGCTGGCTCAATGCCAAACACCTGAAACGGTTGAGCTACCCTTTACCGGCGGCTTAATAGGTTATTTAGCTTATGAGTTCAATAGTCTGGCGCAATGCGCCGAGGTTGAAGGCTTGCCCAGTGCAACGGTTGGTTTATATGACTGGGCGCTGATCAGTGACCATCAACAACAAAGCTGCTGGCTGATGTGTCACTCAAGCGTGACGCCTAAGCGCTGCGAACAACTGCTAGCACGCTTTATAGCTTCACCAGCCGATACTGCCAAGTATGAACCGTTTCGCTTAACCTGTGCCTTTGAGCCACTGATCAGTGCTGAGCGCTATCAGGCTGATCTTGAACAAGTGCACAATTATATTGCTGCAGGTGATTGCTATCAGGTGAACTATACGCAGCGTTTTAATGCAGGCTATCAAGGTGATGCGTGGCAGGCGTATATAAGTCTGCGCGAGCGCTGCCCTACGCCCTTTGCTAGTTTTATACGTGTCAACCAAGAGCAAGCGATTGTCAGCTTGTCGCCAGAACGTTTTATTCAAGTA
>CAJDWG010000002.1_pt1 | contig 23857 bp, 26 predicted proteins | sample 7391571 | NCBI WGS metagenome assembly CAJDWG01 (sample SAMEA7055722, study PRJEB34461) | soil metagenome | biome: terrestrial ecosystem; feature: Peninsula; material: soil | place: Antarctica | collected 2016
TCGTTATTTGCGTCTCATAGATCTCATAGAACGAAGCTGACCTGTTTGCTACGAAGTCATTTTAGGTAACGCCGCTAGTACCCACCTACTCGTTTTCCGATTAATCATTATAAATGTAGTTCCATTTGAGTATACAAATTGAAACCAAGTAAAAACTAATCCAGCTTATTTTTTGCCTTGAATGGTTCTGAGAATTGCAGGATTAGAAAATTAACAACCGACAATATTATCGCTATCTCATAACGTCCATAAGCCACTGAAATGCCGATAGCAGCGGTATTCCATAAACTCGCTGCCGTCGCAGTACCTTTTACTGTATTTTCACCTTTAAAAATAGCACCACCACCGATAAAGCCCATACCCGTAATAATAGCGTACATGATTCTCGCCTCAGGCTGCGAACCGTGATAAATATCTACAGCGACTAGCATGAAAGCACACGATGCAATACTTACTAATGGAAAGGTTCTGAGCCCTGCACCCTTATCTTTCATCTCACGATTGAGAGCAATCGGTAGTGAAAGTATGAAAGCAATTCCTAATTGAACAAGATGATATCCCATCAAGGAGTTATAAGTTAGACTGGTTTTGCGCTGAAGCCAACCGCAACAACCAGTTAATAAAATTGAGTAAATACTGCTAAAAAATGATGAGCGTTTACTTATTTTTTATGAGTTCAAACCATATAAATGAATACGAGTATTGGTAAGTTTTAATTTACAGAAAATGATTTTTCACCACGTACTTTACTGATGAAGGTAACAATAGCCACGACGATAACACCGACGATTAAACCTACTAAAGCATTTAAGAGCATAGTGGTTATGTTTTCAAACATTCCTGTCAGGTGCGCTAAGTCTTCAACTTCATGATGTAAAAAATCAATCCCATGCACTAAGATACCGCCGCCCACTAGAAACATTGCTAACGTCCCAGCAATAGATAAAAACTTCATCAACTTTGGTGCAGCAGACAATAAAAACCCGCCTATTTTCTGCTTAGCATTACCCGTCTGCTTCATTAGGTATAAACCTAAATCATCCATTTTGACGATACCGGCAACCAAGCCGTAAACGCCAACGGTTATGGCAATGGCGATAATCGCTAACACTAGGCTTTTCTCTAGGAGAGTCGCTCCAGCTGCTGAGCCTAGCGCAATCACAATAATTTCTGCTGAGAGGATAAAATCTGTACGCACCGCACCTTTGATTTTATCCTTTTCAAAAGCAACCAAATCAACTGTGTCATCAGCATTGGCTTGCAGTCGCGCATTTTGCTCTTCATCATGAGGCAGAATATGTGGCCAGAACTTATGGATTACTTTTTCAGCCCCCTCATAAGCCAAATATACACCTCCACACATTAGTAAAAAGGTAACTAAAGGAGGGTAAATGGTACTGATGAGCAGCGCTGATGGTACTAGAATAAGTTTGTTGACGAATGAGCCTTTAGCGACTGCCCAAACCACGGGTAGTTCACGGTCTGCTTTAACACCTGAAACTTGCTCAGCATTCAAGGCTAAATCATCACCCAATACAGCCGCAGTTTTTTTAGCGGCAACCTTGGTCATGAGTGAAACATCGTCTAATATCAGACTGATATCATCAAGTAAGGTTAATAAACTGACACCTGCCATGCGCGCTCCTTAACGTCTATTTGCATAAATATATTGATACGCTTACTTAGTAAAGGTTTCAGTATGAGCTGACTTAAATGTTAAGTGATAATATTTTTAGCTTCTTGCTTACGGTGCTTAAGTGATGCGAGTAAAGCCCAGCCAATGAAAGCGATACCAATAAGACCAGTCACCAATTCTGGCACATGGAATCTCATCGATAACAGCATAATAATGGCTAATGCTCCAATCGCATAATGCACACCGTGCCCAAGGTAGATGAATTCATCAAGCGTGCCTTTTTCTACCAAAAATATGGTCATAGAGCGCACGAACATAGCACCAACCGCTAGTCCTAGCATGATAATGATGACGTCATTAGTGATTGCAAATGCACCAATCACACCATCAAAACTGAATGAAGCATCTAGCACTTCAAGATATAGGAAACCTGCAATACCACCTTTCATAATGGCACTACCTACTGCTCCAGCGACACTAGCTTCACCGCTTTCTTCATCTTCTTCCATGCTACCTTCGAGCATACCGGATACGATTTGTACGCCTAAGTAGATTAAAATACTCCAAGCGCCTGCAATCAATACCGCAGGTGTAGTGGTCAACTCTTTCCGGACAGTACTTTAAGTTTCTTCTCGGCCATAACAGGTGATATTCCACCATTAAATGTGTGAGGCCGTTGCTGGTTGTAGTAATCCATTAGGTAACTTCCAACATCTTTTGCTGCATCAGCTAGGCTGCAATAGCCCAAAGCTGGTACCCATTCCGTTTTAAGACTCCGAAATAGCCGCTCCATCGGTGCATTATCCCAGCAATTACCTCGACGATTCATGCTCTGCTGCTATACTGGCCACCCTGATCTGAATGAAACATAACGTGTGAGGGCTGCCCACGCTGACTCCAAGCATGATCTAAAGCTTTAACAACTAAGTCTGCATCGGGGCTAGATGACATAGCCCAGCCAACAACACGACGAGCAAATAGATCAAGAACAACTGCTAAATAGCACCAACGTTGACCGCTCCAAATGTAAGTTATATCGCCGCACCACACTCGATTAGGCTGTACCACCGTAAATTCACGAGCCAAGTTATTTAGAATATCAGGTCGCTCAACTGTGGCGTTTTTATAAAAATGTGAACCAGGTTGTTTGCAGATCAACCCAAGCTCACTCATCAGTCTACGTACCTTAAAACGTCCGATAATTACACCGTCTTCACGAAGCATACGGGTGATCGTGCGGCTGCACGCAGAGCTTCGGCTTTTGGTAAATAGCCGATTCACTTGCGCCCTCAGAATCAACCGCTCAGCGTCAATAACATTGCGCCGTTGGCGATAATCGTAATAACTCGAACGACTGATTTCAAACGTTTTGCAGACCATCTCAACCGACTCAAGCTCACTTAATTGGTTTATTAGCGCGTACGATTCATCTCGTCCGACATCAAGAGAGCGGTAACCTTTTTTAATATATCTTTCTCCCTCTCCAGCCGACTGCAGCGGGCCTCCAACTCCTTTATCAGACGCTGCTCAGGCGTTAACGCTTTACCTTTTGGCGTTATGCCTTCGCGCTCTTTGCTCAACTGTTGAACCCAGCGTCGCAATGCACTTTCACCCATACCCAAAGACGTGCAGGCCTGTGCAAAAGAATAGCCTTGATCAAGTACTAAGCTGGCAGCTTCCTGCTTGAACTCAGGAGAAAAGGAACGTCGTTTTTTGCTTATCAGACACCTCGTTGAAGATGGTAATATTACCACCTTGATTGATGTCCGGAATCATTAGACCACTACATGTATAGGCGGCTTAGAATACGATTTTTTTTGGGGGGGTAAGTCTGCGCGGATAATTTTCCCGCTCTAATAAGGGGTCTAGAACGTTCAGTCAATCTACAACTTAGGCAACTTCATGTGCCTAAACGTGAATTTTAGCCTAGATTATCTTTAAATTTACTTTGTAATTAGAGTGAAAAGGCAACTCATACCATTACATGGGTTCTGTATTTCGATACATCATTTTGCAGTACACCAGCACAATTATGGCCAGTCGCCAATAATGATCGAGCAGCTGTATTTTAAAAATATAACAAGGTGGTTAGTTTTAGTTGACCACTACAAATTACCCCCTCAATCAGCAGCAATGGTGCACCCAACCGGCCCAGACAACACCTTTAAATTAAACTTGCAAGCTGGAGGGGATCTGCCTATCTTTAATTATTGCTCTCTAAAAATAACAAATAAACAGAATATGAAAAACCCTTAGGGAGGATGCTGAATGAAGCTTAAAAGTTTCTACAAACCTCTGCGTATCGTGAGTTTTGTCGTGCTTGGTTTGATGCTGGTTGCCGTACTTTACGCGTTCACCATGACCGTCCTGCACTGGACTGGTATCAACGTATAAGGATGAGACGCGATCATGAATAATAGACAAGCCAGACTCTTCGCTATCGGCTCTACCGCCTTCGCTGCTATCTTGTTTTTGATCATGACGCTGGATAGCCATCGTCAGTTTCCCACACTCACCAATGCCGACAAAATCACGCCGGAAGTGACCCATGGTAAAGACGTGTGGCACAAATACAATTGCATCAACTGTCATACGTTATTTGGTGAGGGTGCCTATTATGCGCCTGATCTAACCAAGATCGCTCAACATAGGGGTAAAGAATACCTGCATGCATATATGCGTGATCCATCAAAATTTTATAACGAGAATAAGCATCGCCGCCTAATGCCCAAACAGGATCTTAGCGAAACAGAAATCCACGATCTGGTGACTTTTCTCGGCTGGGTTAGTGAGGTCGATAACCAAGGATGGCCGCCGCGACCGATCTTAGTCACTGGAGGCATCAGTCAGACTGCCACTCCAACCGCGGCTACCACCACAGTGGATAACGGAAGCGACCCACGAGCGTTGGGCGAAAAGCTATTTTCTACTGCTGTTCCGACATGCATTGCTTGCCATTCCTTAACCCCTGGGGCAGACGGTGCTGGCCCTAGCTTGGCAGGTATAGTGTCGCGTACCGAAACATTGCTGCAAAGCGGCGCCTACCAAGGTGCGGCAAAAGATGTGGAAGCCTATCTACGTGAATCCATTGTAAATCCTTCTGCGCATTTGGTCCCCGGCGAGATGTATTCAGCAGGCGGCACATCTTTCATGCCAGTTGGCTATGTCGACAGTCTGACGGACGAACAAGTCGATCAGCTGGTTGCGTTTCTCGCCATCCTAAAATAACTCTTAGCGGCCGCCTCGCAAGGCGCGGCGGCGTAGAAAAAGGAGAACTACAATGCGCTATAAATCCCAGTCAGTCGCCTATTGGTATTTTGCCGTAGCTATGGTGCTGTTCGGCTTGCAGTTGGTCTTCGGCTTACTGTCGGCGACCAAGTACCTAGGTCCGGATCCATTGCTGTATATATTACCTTTTGACGTCACCAAGATGATTCATACCAATCTGCTGATCGTTTGGGTGTTAACCGGTTTCATGGGCGCGACTTATTGGTTGGTTCCTGAGGAGTCGCGCACCGAGCTGTACAGTGTCAAGTTGGCTTATATCCAGCTGGTGCTCTGGACACTGATGGGCGTTGCCACAATTATCGGCTATCTTTTTCGCTATGGCACTGGTAACAAATTGCTGGAACAGCCGCTGCCAAGCAAGATCGTAATCGTCATCTGTATGCTGACATTTCTGTACAACATTGGTATGACCATTAAGAGATCTGGCCGTTTCACCACCACTGAAGGGGTATTAGTGCTCGGCTTAGTTAGTACGGCGGTACTGTATTTTCCCGCACTGTTGGAATACGAAAACTACACCATCTCCATCTTCTATCGTTGGTGGACTATCCATTTGTGGGTAGAAGGTGTGTGGATGATGATTATGGGCAGCTTTCTTGCTTATCTGCTGATTCGGTTGTCCGGTGCAGACCGAGAAGTGATGGAAAAGTGGCTATATGTCATCGTCGGGCTAGTATTTTTGGCCGGTATCATCGGTACTGCGCACCACTATTACTGGGTTGGCGTGCCTTATTACTGGCTACCGATTGGTGGTTTTTTCAGTGCGCTGGAGCCACTCGCTATCGTGGGCATGGCCATGTATGCCTATGGTGCGATGCGCCGTTCAGGCATGTCTCACCCCAACGTGTTAGCCCTGCACTGGACGCTGGGCAGTGCTATCTTCACGCTATTTGGCGCTGGGCTGCTCGGGCTCGCCCACACTTGGCCCAGCGTAAACAAATGGACCCACGGCACCTTAGTTACCGCCATGCATGCTCACGCCGCTTTCTATGGTGCCTATGCCATGATCGTGATGGCAATGATTACCTACGCTTTGCCTTCACTGACGCATAGCCGCAAATACGAAAGCAATGCCATCGGTTACTGGGCATTCTGGCTGCAACTGAGCGGCATGTTTGGTATGACACTCTCCTTCGCCACTGCGGGGATCGCCCAAGTCTATCTGGAACGCATCATGGGCATGGGCTATCTGGATGCACAGCTGAAAATTCAGGTGCATTTTATCATGTTAATTGCCTCTGCTACCTTGTTCACCGGCGGTGTTGGTTTGTTTATTTATGACTTCTTTCGCCGCCGCCCGCGCTCCGAACTCAGTGATACAAACTCGGTTCACGACACGGTTATGACCAACGAGCGCAGTCTTTAATATGAATCCTAATCAAGACCACCGCCAGCTGGCGGCCGTGCCGACTGATGAGCCTTGGTACCAGCCGATCGGCAATGAGATCTCACTGTTTGAGCAGTGCCATAAACGCCATCTTGCGGTGATGCTCAAAGGACCAACAGGTTGCGGAAAAACCCGGCTTGTTGAGTATATGGCCTGGCGCTTGCAACGGCCGTTGATAACCATTGCCTGCCACGATGATTTGTCGGCCAGCGACCTGATCGGACGCTACCTGATCCAACATGATGGCACCGTCTGGCAGGACGGTCCGTTAACTCGGGCCGTACGCGAAGGAGCGATTTGCTATCTTGATGAGGTGGTAGAGGCGCGCCAAGATACGGTGGTGGTACTGCACACGCTCACCGATCATCGGCGCACTCTACCGATCGACAAGACCGGCGAGAATCTGCAAGCGGCGCCTGGCTTTCAACTGGTGGTGTCTTACAACCCCGGCTATCAGCGCATGCTCAAAGATCTCAAGCCGAGTACCCGTCAACGTTTCGTAGCCATGGACTTGGACTTTCCCGCCGCCGAGCACGAAACTTTGATCGTCCGTCATGAAAGCGGTGTCGATCATGCCACTGCCGCTGGCTTAGTGATGCTCGCCGAACGCATTCGGAAACTTCGCGACCGAGGGTTGGCTGAGGTCCCCAGTACACGTTTACTGATAGCCGCTGCGACCTTGTCTACCTGCGGTATTGGGCTGCGCGAAGCCTGCTATGCGGCAATCGTTTCACCCTTATCGGATGAGCCGTCAATGATCAGTGCCCTTCGCGATCTGGTTGACGGTACCTTTATCTGATATGGCCGAACCCGAAGACCTGCTTAGTGATACGGCGCGCCATGCGACCATTTTTACTCGGAAACTATGGCGACGCTATCGCCCCCTCCCGGCAGGACCACCCACCGCTATGTTGGTTGATGTAGCGCCGCGCCTGGATTTGCTGATCACAGCGATAACTGGTCATAGTTATCCACTGCGTATTGCCCAGCACCCGGCACATCCGACGTTTCTTTCGCGCGTATTTGGCCGCGTGCAGTCACCTTGGTTGCAACAGCCGATACCAGCGACTAATAGCAGTTATCTTTGGTTGCCCGCCGACTCACGAATTGAGGATCTTCACCACGGCAATGAGTTATACCGCGTCATGGCGTTGCAGCAAGCGTTGCGCGCGGTACGCGGTAGTGCCGAACTACCCCAACCCATGACTTCGGCGTTGCACCAAGATGTCTATCTGTTGCTCGAAGCTTGGGCGACCGATGCTGAGCTGCTACGCCAGCTCCCCGGCATGCGCGAGTCTGTGCAGCGCTTGCGTCAACATGCACTGCAACGACGCCCGCCGCTCAATACCTTTTCTAGAGCGCGCCGCCCCTTAGAGCTGTGGTTGCGCCGTTTGCTGGAAAACACTGCCACTCAGTCGGCAATGCCACTCAGTAAAAATCCCGCCCAGTCTTACTGGCTGGCTATGGAGCTTATTCAAAGTCAGAAGTTCTCCTCTAGTGATCAAAAGTCGGACGACCAACCGCTGGGTGGGGCACCGTTGCTTAAGGACTGGTGGACCGGTGAGCTGCGTTCACCTACCGTAACTAGCACTCACGCCGACACCGAGAAGAGCACCCACAACGACGAGCAGCCCACCGATTCGTCAACAGTGCCGCACAGTAGTCGCCTGCCGCGCCGCCCGGAAGTGCGCGAAGCCACCGAAGAAGAAAACGAGGACACGGATGAAGATGGCCTGTTTATGGTGCAGCTTGATGAGCCCCATCAACAGGCGGAAGATCCTTTTGGTCTCAACCGCCCCATCGATCGAGATGAGGACACCAGTGCCGATGAGTTTGGCGATATGCTGTCAGACTTACCCGAAGCATGCTTGGTCTCCACCCCAGGCACGCCGAAGGAAGTGTTGATCGCCGATGATCCACCCGATACTAATACCGCCATGCAATTGCGGCGGACAGTGCGCGAAGGGCAAGGTATTGTCTATCCTGAATGGGATTATCGGGCGCAATCTTATCGCGATCTCGGTGCCACCGTACGCGTACTTCCTAATCTTCTTGGCACGCAAAACTGGGTTGATAGCACGCTGGAGAACCATAGATCGCTACTGAATCAAATCCGCCGCAACTTTGAAATGCTCAGAGCCAAACGCGTCACACGCCGCAAGCAGCTGGATGGGGACGATATCGATCTAAATGCTTGGATCGACAGCTACGCAGATTTTCGCTCCGGTGGCACTCTATCAGACGCTTTGTATCAAACTCGGCGCACGGTAGATCGGGATCTAGCGATCATATTACTGATTGATGTCAGCGGCTCGACCGACAGTTGGGTGGCCGCTAATCGACGCATTATTGATGTGGAGCGTGAAGCCTTGTTGCTTGTGTGCATAGCGCTCGAAAGCATGGGTGAACCCTATGCGGTACAAGCCTTCTCCGGAGAAGGTCCGAATACAGTAATGGTTCGTGATGTGAAAAACTTCGATGAACCTTTCAGCAACGATATTGCGCTGCGCATCAGTGCGCTGGAGCCCGAACGTTATACTCGCGCTGGAGCTGCTATCCGCCATGCCAGCAACGCACTGATGCAGCAGCCCGCGACCCACCGGCTGCTGCTGCTGCTATCGGACGGCAAACCCAACGATAAAGATGACTACCAAGGGCAATACGGCGTCGAAGACATGCGCCAAGCAGTAACTGAAGCGACGCTGCAGGGGATTTCTGCGTTCTGCCTGACCATTGACCGCCAAGCCCCCAGTTACTTACCACGTATCTTTGGCGCCCATCATTATTCACTGTTGCCAAACCCCCAGTTATTGCCCACCGCTCTACTCGATTGGCTGAAAACCTTAATTATTCATTGATCGTATAGGCCGCGATATCAGTCGCAAGTACCCGTGTTAATAACAGCAACGACCCAATGTAGTTTACTTTTTAACAGTCACGCCTGCGCTCTGCAAGGTCAAAAATGAACATATTGTTTTTCGTAATACCTCAAGAGAAGTTAATAGGTTGAAAACGACCACAGGTACTGCTCTGTGCGCGCGTTGATCGTTGAATCCTAAGAGTGCATTCATCGCACCAGTCTGATCGGCATAGGCTTGCTACCGCTACCGCTACCGTTACAGCTCCTCGACTGTGAGAATATCGAGACACTCGGACTACCATGCGAATAAACCCTCACGATCAAAGATCTAGCGGATACCGGCATGCCGTATCCTGTCATATGTAATGCAACAGCTGCCTGTACCTGATTCTGCGGAGAACCAATAGTACATCACGCCTGATTGTTACGTGTTGGTACTATTAGGGTATACCCAAAACCTATTAAGAAACCACCTATAACAGACTATTGGTGACAAATGTTCCTACGAGCCTACCTTCGCGCGTCATCTACTGAGCAAAATGCTGAGCGTGCAAAAGAATCACTTATTTCTTTCGCTGCTGATCACGGAAAAAAGATTGCATCGTTTTATATTGAGAATGAATCTGGTGCAACACTGAACCGGCCAGAGCTGATGAGATTGATTTCAGATGCTGGTCAAGGTGACATTATTCTTGTTGAGCAAATTGATCGACTGGCACGCTTGAAACAGGCTGACTGGGAAACGCTCAAGTTTATGCTGGCGAAAAAGAAACTGATGATTGTCTCGCCTGAACTTCCCACTAGCTGGATTGCTTTAAAAAGTTTTGACGGGACAGAGTTCACAGCTTCTATCTTGCAGGCGGTCAATGGAATGTTATTGGACATGCTTGCAGCAGTTGCACGCAAGGATTATGAGGACCGTCGCAGACGGCAAATGCAAGGTATCAAAAAAGCACAAGCTGAAGGAAAATTCGTTGGGCGTAAACCTGATCTAAAAAAGCGAACCAGTATTGCTTCATTGCTTGCGTCTAGACACAGCTACACTAGCATTCAGGAATTACTGGGCTGCTCACGACATTTGATTGCGGATGTAAAAAAGGGAATACCATCTAAAACACAGTAACCACTTGGGAGATTTACAAGCAAATTGTCTACTTTTGATCGACCAGAACAGCTCAGCACAGCACAGCACCACTGGTTTGAGCTTCTTGCTGATTTTTCCACTTGTAAAGCAGTTTCGCATTAATACCTAAAGGTCGAGCCGCTTCGGCTACGCTGTAGCCCTGATCCGTTACTAGGGCAACGGCTTCTTTTTTAAATTCCTGAGTGTAAGCTTTATAAACGCGCTTCTGATTCATATTTCACCTCAAGCTAGAAGGGGTCTATTGTCTCTTATTGAAGCGTCCATTTGTATTAGGCCAGAACAGTGCCATTCGAAGTGCCATTCGGGTCAGAGTCAATTTAAAAAACCAAAATCTGCAGGGGTTTTAACCGGTTTGATTTGCATACTGTTACCTCAAATGGTTGCTGCATCAACTTTGTCATACTCAGCATGTGTGCCGACAAAACGAATATAAACCATAGAAAACTTTTGGCATCCTCCCCGCCCTAAAAACTTATAAATACTATGAAATGCTCTCTGTGGCAGACGCTGGAACAGCTGAAGGATTAGAAAGTTAGTGTATGTATGTGCTAAACGCTAGGCAATACACAGTGGGCTTTGCTAACAGCTATTTACTTTGCGGAGTTGTCGCTGCTTTAAGAACTGAAGGGTTTATTTCTGATGCGCTGGCGGGAGGTTAATGTTATGAAAATTGTCGCTAGACTGGCTAGGGTAGATGCAGCAAACTGTCCTAAGGATACGTGGATGAACCACCAAACATTTAAAACTGCGCAGAGTAAATCATGAGCAAACGCCCTAGTTTACCGGTGCGAACCGGACGTTTAAGTCGCATGAGCTTATTGGGTAGCCTAGCTGCAGGGATGGCGAGTGGTGTCGTGTCAGAAGGTTTGCGTCGCTGGCAGCGTGGTGAAAGCTGGGATTGGCAGCAACAAGCTTTTACACCCGGTAATCTCAATCGTTTGAGTAATGGCTTGTCACAAATGCGTGGTGCCGCCATGAAAATGGGGCAACTATTATCCATGGATGCTGGGCACCTTTTGCCACCAGAGCTTGCTCATATTCTGGCTAGGCTACGCAATGATGCTCATGCCATGCCACTTTCGCAGCTTGAACCCGTACTCACCAAAGCGTGGGGGCCGAACTGGGCGCAGCACTTCCAGCGATTCAGTTATCAGCCAATCGCCTCAGCTTCAATCGGTCAAGTACATGAGGCCACGACTAAGCAGGGTCAGCATCTGGCTATAAAAATTCAGTATCCCGGCGTGGCAGCCAGTATTGATAGTGATTTAGACAATGTCGCCACCCTGCTGCGCTGGAGCCGATTACTGCCTAAAGATTTGGATATAGATGCCCTGCTTGCAGAAGCCAAAGCCCAGTTGCAACTAGAAACGGATTATCAGTACGAGGCAACAGAACTGCAGAACTTCACTCGTCTTCTAGCAGACGATAATGACTTTATTTTGCCCGAAATCTACCAACCTTTGTGCCATCAAAATATTCTGGCCATGAGTTTTCTGCCAGGGCAACCTGTCGAGCAGCTTGAGAGTGCAGCCCTTGAGCAGCGCCAAAAATGGGTGAGACGACTCTTTGAGTTATTCTTCCGTGAGCTGCTGGAGTTTAATCGTGTGCAGACTGATCCTAATTACGCGAACTATCTGATTGACTTAGATAACCAGCGCATGGGATTAATCGACTTTGGGGCAGTGCGCGCCTATGCGCCCCAGGTGGCTGAAGTTTATCGTAATCTTTTTAATGCCGTTGCAACTCAGAATCAAAACAGCATTTGCAGTGCAGCCGAAGAGCTGGGTTATTTCAGTCGTGATATCACCGCAGATCAGAAAGAAACCCTGCTGGAATTATTCAAGATGGCTGCTGAACCGCTGACTCAGCCCGGCCCCTATGACTTTGCCAACTCCAACCTGCCACTCAGGTTACAAGAAGCAGGCTTCAAGCTTAGTCTGGAGCAAAACTATTGGCATTCTCCACCGATTGATGCGCTGTTGTTACATCGTAAGCTGGCAGGGTTATTTCTGCTGGCTCAACGCCTACGCGTTAAACTCGATGTTGCTGAAATTGCAGCACCTTACCTACTTCGTACAGACACTCCAAAACCCTCTTAATTGACATCCTCACCGCCCTGAAGGGACGGTGATTCCTACAGCTAGACGGCTATGCCCGACCGCGAGAATGTTCTTTGCCGCATTAATCATGATGCGTCATCTCACGACCCTGATCATAGGTCATGCTCTTGCGTACAGCGAGTTGCATTCAGTTCAAGCTAGCACTGAAGCCCTCAACAGCTGAGGTCGCGATGGCATTGTTCATCTTCACCAGCATCACATAACCACTCGCTCGCTCAACAAGAGTGCCTACGGCAGAAGCATTATCTTTACCTTTGATGAGGTCACCCTCCCAGTAGCCCGGCAAAAGACGGTCTTCAACCTCGGGTGGGCGAACATGGATGCTGACCATATCTGGAATCTGGTTGCGTCGGTCAACGCCTCCTAATCGCGGTCTGCGCGTAGTCTTACCGTGACGTAGGCAATGGATTAACTCCTTGCGTAGCTCGCCAACCGTCAAGGCGTAAATCGCGTTGTAAATAGTCTCGTGACTGACGTAGGCATCTTTGAGTTTTGGAAAAATATAGCGTAAATTACCGGCAATCTGTTCAGGGGAAAAGTGATCACGTAGCATTTATTTCACCAGCTCGAAAAGCTCGCTAGCTGGCAATAATTTGCGTTTTGGGCGACAAGCTACCGGCGTGCTTTCATGTGTTCTTGCGCAGCACTGACAGTGTAGGTTCCGCTGACATCACTGTTGCCGCATATCTCAAGACTCACAGTAAATGGTGATCGGTTTATCTGCCTTGCAATTTCGCGAAGGCTCAAGCTTTGTAGCAAGCCCACTCGGATAGCGATTCGTTCTTCAAGGTTAAGTTCATGGTATGACATGCTGCAGCACCTTATCAAATTGGTCAGGTGTTGCACTCAGAATTTGAGATCGCCCAGCTTTAACTCTTGCGCGCTGATTAACTTAGCAGGCCGCTTTCTCCAAGCGTAAAAGCCTGAACTACTGAGCCTTAAAAGCGCACAGCAGAGCTAAACCGGACAGCCTTCTTGCACCACAGAGTAAACAAGTTTAAAACACCCTCACACATGATTGATAAGAGTGTTGCGTTGATGGTTTGAATCTACAGACGCCTTTTTAAGATGCCTTTCTCCATGCGCAAACGTTTATTTTCAGCCCGCAGTTTTTCAGCTCTTCGCGTTCATCAGTGCTCAATGCAGCACCACTTCCTTGAGCTTCTTGCTGATCTTTCCACTTGTAAAGCAGGTTTATATACGCGTTTCTGATTCATATTTCACCTCAAGCTAGACGGGGTCTATTGTCTCTCATTGAAGTGTCCATTTGTATTAGGCCAGAACAGCCTGCATTAACTCTGCCCGATTCATGTCGTTTAAGCAGGCTAATAGTAACGCTTTTACTTGATGGGTTACTTGTTCAGTTGCTTCAGCACTGATTGCAGAAGCCTCAGATTCGCTAGCAACAAAACCCGCATGCATTGGCAGCCGTATCAAAAAATAACTGCGTTCGTCATCGGTTTCAAAAACGGGGGCTGGCGAGCCATTGCGCTGCATCACCCGCAAAATCTTGGGTAAACCTGTCGAGCGGCCTTCGGTTAAATCCAGCTCTTTTAAAAACTCAACAATGCGGCGGTTACGGTAGCGGCTGCTGACGGCGCGCCCCTGCTGTAAGTCGGCTAATTTAATCGAGCGATCGGGGCCCGGGAAACTCAACACCAGCAGTTCGTGCTTATCAATGCGTATTTCGATGGGCTCGCGGATTTCATACGAGCGATGATAAACCGCATTCACCACTGTTTCTTCAATAGCGGCATAAGGAAAATTCCAAAACCGTTCTGCTTCAGCGCGATCAGGATGCATAACCTCTAATAATCGATCTCTCTCCTGATTGGTCAGCCCCTTCATGCCTTCATTCTTACTCTTTTTCCATGAAGGCTTCGCAGCCTTTATCTTACGGTTGAAGCGCCGCTCTACATAATCAACAGCTGCGTCTCGCGTCGCCTCGTCACCCAGTTTGTCATACAGAAAATTGAGGTAATCGCGCACGGCTTCAAGTCGCTGCTGCGCATGGATTCTACTCACTGTTCTATAGGCCGTTGGTAGCGGACGTACACCTGTATACTTTTTGTCTAAAGTTATTTTATATAATGCCGCGTCCGCGACAAAGCGTGAAATCTCACTATCAGTTAAGTAGCGCGATTGCGGTCGCTCCTCAAGGCGTATGATCAGGCTAATCGATTCATACTCTAAAAAGTCTTCAAACAGCCTCATGTGCTCCAAATACTTCTGCTGTGTGTTTAATGCCCGACCTGACTGCTCGAGGGTCACATACAGATTCGGGTAGTAAACAGGTATGCACTCTTGCACTAACACCTTTCTTCTAGCACCATGGCTCCTAATTTCTATGATCTGATGTCCCACGATTCGCCTCCAAAACTTAACTTTTCCAATTATAGTAACGAATCAAATCAGACTCATTCATAAACATAACTTTTTTTAATTTTTAATTGCGTACTGAAAATACTAAAAAGCCACGCAATATAAGACTCATAGGTATTATTAAAGATGTCAAAAGATAACAAAGGCGGACAAACAGGTTCTTATGTTTTTACCATGCACCGCCTAGGCAAAGTTGTGCCGCCTAAGCGTGAAATCCTTAAAGATATTTCTTTATCATTCTTCCCTGGCGCAAAAATTGGTGTTCTGGGCCTCAACGGTTCAGGTAAATCCACTTTACTGCGTATTATGGCTGGCGTTGATACCGAATTTAATGGTGAAGCACGCCCCATGCCGGGTTTGAATATCGGCTATTTGCCACAAGAGCCGCAGCTTGACCCACAAAAAACTGTACGTGAAATCGTTGAAGAAGCACTCGGTGAAGTTAAAGATGCACAAGCGCGTTTAGATGAAGTCTATGCAGCTTATGCTGAGCTTGATGCCGACTTTGATGCATTAGCTACTGAACAAGCTAAGCTGGAAGCCATTTTGCAAGCCAGCGACGGCCATAATATTGAGCGTCAACTTGAAGTCGCCGCTGATGCTCTGCGCCTGCCGCCTTGGGATGCCAAAATCGAGCACTTATCCGGTGGTGAAAAACGCCGTGTTGCCCTGTGCCGCTTATTATTATCCGCACCCGATATGTTGCTACTGGATGAGCCGACCAACCACTTGGATGCTGACTCTGTTGCTTGGCTTGAGCGCTTCCTGCATGACTTTACCGGTACTGTGGTCGCCATTACTCACGACCGTTACTTCCTAGATAACGTTGCAGGCTGGATTCTTGAATTAGACCGTGGCCAAGGCATTCCTTTTGAAGGCAACTACTCACAGTGGCTCGAAGCTAAATCTGCACGTTTAAGCCAAGAATCCAAACAAGAGTCCTCACATAACAAAGCAATGAAAGCCGAGTTGGAATGGGTACGCCAAGGCGCGAAAGGTCGTCAGTCTAAATCTAAAGCACGTTTAGCGCGCTTTGAAGAGATGCAATCGCAAGAGTTCCAAAAGCGTAGTGAAACCAATGAGATCTATATCCCAGCGGGTGAGCGCTTAGGTGATCAAGTTATTGAAATCAAAAACGTCAGTAAAGCCTATGGCGATCGCGTACTGATTGATGATTTATCCTTCACCCTACCTAAAGGCGCCATTGTTGGCGTAATTGGCGGTAACGGTGCCGGTAAATCCACCCTCTTTAGAATGATTATGGGTGTTGAGCAGCCAGACTCAGGCGAAATCATTATTGGCGAAACGGTAAAACTGGCCAGTGTTGATCAACAGCGTGACAGCCTTGACGGCTCAAAAACTGTATGGGAGCAAATCTCCGACGGTTACGACACTATTAAAGTCGGTAACTATGAAGTGCCGTCACGCGGTTATGTCGGTCGTTTTAACTTTAAAGGTTCCGACCAGCAGAAGTTTGTTAAAGATCTGTCTGGTGGTGAGCGTGGTCGTTTGCACTTAGCTCTGACACTAAAGCAAGGTGCTAACGTATTGTTGCTGGATGAGCCATCCAACGACCTCGACGTAGAAACCTTGCGCGCACTGGAAGAAGCATTATTAGACTTCCCAGGCTCTGCCATTGTGATCTCGCACGACCGTTGGTTCTTGGACCGTATCGCGACGCATATCTTGGCGTATGAAGACGATTCCAGTGTTGTATTCTTTGAAGGTAACTACACTGACTACGAAGCGGATCGTAAAAAACGTCTCGGTGATGCAGCAGCGCAGCCTAAGCGTGTGCGTTACAAACGTTTAGCGTAAGAGTGATTATATTTTATCAGCGGCTGCACTTTCTATAGTGCAGTCGGTCTGATCAATAGCAATCCAGAAAACTACTGAACTTCTATATATCAGAGTAGAATACTAATAGTGTTTAAACAGTACTAACACTACTCTACTACGAGCCCACTGCTCATTAGGAGAAAGCAATGAGTCAGCGTTCTGAAAAGCGCACTAATAAAGCCAAATCTATTATTGCTCAACCGCTATTTCGCAGCCGTGAAGAGCAGCCAAAAAAAGGCAAAGGCAGTTACCGCCGCGACAAACAAGCCTCTCGGTTTAATAGCCCAGAGGCTTTTATTTTTCTAGCCGCTTAAGTTTGTCTATTGCCTTAACTTGCCTGCGCGCACTATCCTTGTTTTATTGACTCTATAATGTTGTTCAGCATGTTAACGTTGAGTCCTAATTAAGATTGAGATTACCCATGTTTGAGCGCATATCATCTTTATTTATTGTCGCCATGGTAGGCTTAGCTACCAGCCAAGCAAGTGCGAGCACTGCAGCTCCTTTGATGACGCCAAGCGTCTCGATTGCAAGTACTACAAATAGCTTGCCCTTGGCTACACAGCAAAGCTTTGCTGAATGGCGTGCTGGTTTACGTATGGACGCCATCAAACACGGTATTTCTCCATTATTGTTTGAGCAGGCTTTCGCGGGGCTTACCCCAGATCCGCAAGTGATTGCTGCAGACCAAAGCCAACCTGAATTTACCCGTCCAGTCTGGGAGTACTTAGATAGCGCTGTCTCATCGTGGCGCGTGGCGCGTGGTAAAGCCCTTCTGGCTGAACAGGCAAAAACCTTACAGGCGATTGAATCACGTTATAAAATCGAGCCTAGCATTTTAGTTGCAGTGTGGGGCATGGAAAGCGGTTTTGGCCAAAACATAGGCAGCAAAAATGTGATTCGCTCTTTGGCGACCCTCGCCTACGAAGGTCGACGTAACGATTTCTGGCGCGGTCAATTAATTGCTGCCCTGCAGATTCTGCAAAATCGCGATACTAGTATTAATGGCATGTTGGGCTCATGGGCCGGTGCCATGGGTCAGACTCAGTTTATGCCGACAACTTATTTACAGTACGCCGTAGATTTTGATGGTGATGGTCGTCGTGATATCTGGAACTCTAGCGCTGATGCCCTCGCCTCTGCTGCCAACTATTTAAGCCAATCTGGCTGGCAACACAACCAACCTTGGGGCTTAGAAGTGCAACTACCCTCGCGCGGTTTTGACTATGCTATTGCTGATGGCGAACAAAAAAAAACCCTGAACCAATGGCAGGCTTTAGGTGTGAGTCCGCGTGATAAAATCGATATGCGTAATCTAGGCCAGCAGTCAGCTACCCTGTTTCTACCAAGCGGGCATAAAGGCCCTGCTTACTTGCTGCTCAACAACTTTCGCAGCATCCTAAAATACAACAACTCAACATCCTATGCTCTGGCGATTGGTTTGCTTTCTAACGCTCTACAAGGGGAATATCGCGCACCCGTTGGCTGGCCAAAGCATGAGCGTATGCTTAGCCGTAACGAACGCGTTGAATTGCAAACCTTGCTCAACCGAATGGGTTTTGATAGCGGTGATCCTGACGGTATTATTGGCATTAATTCACGCCAAGCAGTACGTGACTTTCAAAAAAAATACAGCCTACCTGCTGATGGCTACCCGAATGACGCACTGCTCAATAGCGTGCGCCGCGTATCTAAATCCAACACAAGATAATGTCTAAGTAACTTAGGTTTGCATATAATTTAAGATATCGCGTTTTAAAGCGCGGTTGCTTACACCTGCACAACAGACATTTCATCTTTTATAGTACACTCCATACACACAGCAGCATCGAAATAGGCTGTTCACGAAACATAATAAAAGGGGCCAAAGCATGCTCAATTGGAAAAAACGTTCACGAGATACTCGTGACCAAGTCAATGACTCTGTCGACGATGTTAAAAGTTACCTAGGTGGCGTTTGGTTCAGCCGTACTCTGTTAACAGTTGTCGGTATTTACCTATTAGTAACCATAATTATTGGTTGGTATTGGAGCCAAGAGCCTGATTTTTTCTCGGTAGAAGAGCATACACAGAAAGCAGCACAAGAAGCTAACCGCCCACTTGTGGCGGGTTACACCACCGTAGAAACGCTTAAGCAAGTTGCCACGATATTACTAGATAAGCCCGGCGGCTACTTAACCAACGACGTTACTCCCCCAGGTATTTGGTTAGATAATATGCCGTCTTGGGAATATGGTGCGTTAATTCAGATGCGTGATATGTCGCGTGCCTTGCGTAAAGATTTTGCTCGTTCACAGTCACAATCGACAGAAGACGCTGACTTATCTAAAGCTGAGCCGCGCTTTAACTTTGATAATAAAAGTTGGGTATTGCCAGCCACCGAGGATGAATACCGTCTAGGTATCAAATCCTTAGACCGCTACTTAAATCGCTTAAGCGATCCAGAAAAATCCAATACGCAATTTTATGCGCGTGCCGACAACCTAAATAACTGGCTGGGTGATGTTGCAACTCGCTTAGGTTCACTTTCACAGCGCCTTTCAGCCAGTGTTGGTAAAGCTCGTTTAAATATTGATAACGATACTGACAACACGCCAGCAACTGATACCCCAGCAGCAACTGCAGCTCAGGAGAACAAAAATACGCAAGAAGAAATGGTGAAAACACCTTGGATGCAAATTGATAACGTGTTCTACGAGGCACGCGGTCAAGCTTGGGCTCTGTCACACTTTTTGCGAGCCGTTGAAATTGACTTTGCTGATGTAATTGCTAAGAAAAATGCCACCGTAAGCGTGCGCCAGATTATTCGTGAGCTTGAGTCAGCACAAGAATCATTATGGAGCCCAATGATCCTTAATGGTGATGGCTATGGTGTACTCGCCAACCACTCATTGGTTATGGCCAATTACATCTCACGTGCCAACGCTGCGATTATCGAACTGCGCCAGCTGCTGTCACAAGGCTAAGCCATATAACCAAGCTGTAGTGTCTGTTGACACTACAGCTTGTCTAAACGTTCTCAGCCACCCCCGCATCACTGTCACAGCGGATTATTGATTACCCTATTACGCAACAATCTAGCTCTCAATAGAAACCCACAAAAAAGCCCAAAAAAAACCTGCATACAGTCAGTACACAGGCTCATTTGAGGCTCTGCTGAGCTATTTAGGCTTAAGCTATGATAGGTATTAGCAGTTTTTCCACTGTGGTTTGCGCTTCTCTAAAAATGCGCTCACACCTTCAGCGGTATCTGCAGAATCAAACAAATCTACAAAGGCTTCACGCTCAGCTGGCAACCAATGATCTGGCGCTTGTGTACGCGCACCTTGAATTAACGGCTTAACCATACGTACAGACACTGGACTTTGCTTGGCGACTTTATCAGCCAACTCCAAAGCTTTATTCAAAGCTTGGCCTTGTGCGACTACTTCTTCAACCAGTCCAATACGCTCGGCAGTGCGCGCATCAATACGCTCACCGCACAGAATCATACGTTTAGCCCAACCCTCACCCACAAACCATGACAGTTTCTGAGTACCACCAGCGCAAGGTAATAAACCAACCGTCGCTTCTGGCAGAGCCATTTGCGCTTGCTCTTCAGCAATACGGATATCACAAGCCAACGCACACTCCAAACCACCACCCATGGCATAACCATTAATTGCCGCAATAGTCACACCACGGTATTTGCTGAGTGCTTCAAAAGCCTCACCAAAACGGCGCGCCATGGTACGCGCCATCGCTTTATCACCATTGGCAAATAGCTTTAAGTCAGCACCAGCACTGAAGAACTTCTCGCCAGCACCAGTAACTACCAACGCATAAATTTCTTTATCTTCATTAAGGTGTTCAACCAACTGTTTAACACCTTGCAGCATATCCGTGTCCCAAGTGTTAGCCGGTGGGTTATTGAGGGTTAATAATGCGGTATGCCCACGCATTTCAACAACCAGTTTATCGGTCAACTGCAAGTGTTGAGCTTTCTGATAGATTTCTACTGAATTTGTCATAAATTAAATTCCTCTGCCATTAATGGTTAACGGGTATATTCCATTAAAAGTATACGTATTAATTAAGCACTTCAACGACTATAGCAGTTGCTTCACCACCACCGATGCAAATTACTGCCATGCCCCATAAAGTGGCCAGCACGGGCTTTATCCAGCAAATACGGCTCATTGGACATACTTTCTATGCCGCCAGCTACCACTACATCCACCGAGCCTGCCAGCAACGCATCATGCGCCATAATCACCGTCTGCATACCTGTGCCGCACATTTAATTAACTGTAGTGGCCACAGTATGCTCAGCCAGACCCACACCCAGTGCCGTTTGTCGTGCTAGCGTCCGGCCTAAGCCCGCTGGTTACACACAACCAAACATAACTTCTTGTACAGCCTCAGGTGCTAAATGCGCGCTACAGCAGCTTTAATAGCAGCCGCGCCAAACTCTGGCGTCGTAGCGTTTTGCAAAGCACCCTGAAAACCATCCATAGGTGTGCTTGCCATACTGACAATCACGACAGGTTTATGCTGAATCATATTATTTAACTCCCATATGTAACGCACCGTCGATGCGAATCACTTCACCATTGAACATGGTACTTTCAATAATATACTGTGCTAAAGCGGCATACTCATCAGGCTTGCCTAAGCGTTGTGGAAACGGCACATCGGCACACAAACCTACACGCACTTCATCGGTCATACCCAGACGTATTAGAAAACGTACCGGCCAGCCGCGGCTATAGTGGTGGTTTTGGTAGCGACTTAATGCTCAAAGACTTAAGTCTAGCCACTGAAGCCGCACGCCTAACCAAACAGCCCGTTATGATGGGCGCTGCAGCACAACAGCTGTATCAAGCCTTTAGCTTGCAAGGCAACGGTAATTTAGACTTCTCTGCCATTATTAAACTGTATTTAAAGGAGTGATCGCAATGCTCGATAATCATACTCTAGTACTGACTGAAGTTCGCAATCGCGTCGGCCACCTGACACTCAACCGCGTTACAGCTTTCAATGCCATTAATCTTGAAATGGTACGCCTCATCCAAACACAACTGGATGAGTGGGCCGCTGATGAAAATATAGTTGCTGTAGTGTTACGTGCTAATGGCGACAAAGCCTTTTGTGCTGGCGGTGATATTCGTGAGCTGTATAGCAATGCTAAAGAAGGTAATACGTTAAACGACACCTTCTTTAGTGAAGAATATGCGTTGGATCAATGGATTCATGTCTATCCTAAACCTGTAATCGCATTAATGGATGGTCTGGTTTTAGGCGGAGGCATGGGCCTAGTACAAGGTGCAAGTTTTCGCATCGTTACGGAAAAAGCGCGTTTAGGTATGCCTGAAGTTAGCATCGGCTTTTTCCCCGACGTGGGCGGCAGCTACTTTTTATCACGTTTACCTGGCGAAGCTGGCACCTATATGGGTGTCACTGGTAACCCTGTCGGTGCCGCTGATGCACTGCAGTTGGGCTTGGCAGATTGGTTCTTATACCAAGAGCAGATCTTAGAATTAGATCGCTGCCTAGACAGTATGCAATGGGGCCACTCATCACAGGAAGCTATCCGTAGTTTATTGAATACCTTAGCCGGTAAGCATGTTAGCGGGGCAAAATTGACCACAGTACGCTCAGCCATTGAGCAGCACTTTGCCCACTCTTCGATCGCAGATATCATCGCATCCTTAGAGAGCGAAACTGATACCAGTATCCACCCATGGCGTGATGATGTTTTAGCCGCACTGAAAACACGCTCACCTTTAGCGATGGCCACAACCTTAGAAATGCTGCGCCGTGGCAAGCGGCTACCTTTAGCAGATTGTTTCCTTATGGAGTATCACCTCGTTACGCAGTGGTTTAGTAAAGGCAACTTTATGGAAGGTGTCCGCGCGCTGATTATTGATAAAGATAAAAATCCACAATGGCAGCCCGCAACTATCGAACAACTTGATCAAACAAAAATTGATGATCTGTTTGCAGGCTTTCAAGCGCACTCTGCGTAAGCCAATGCGCGTATTAAAGGAATCTCACAATGCATGATATTGAATTCTCCGAAGAGCAACACATGATCCGTGATATCACACGCGATTTTGCTAAAGCAGAGCTAGCCCCTAACGCAAAAAAATGGGCGAACTGGGCTTTTTAGGTATGGTAGCCCCGAAGAATGGGGCGGCTCCTATATTGACTACACATCCTATGCATTGGTTGTGGAAGAAATCTCAGCAGGTTGCGCCTCAACTGGCTGACTACCCTTTGTAACTTAAATAACTTTTATTACGCCCAATAAAAAACGGCTACCAATCACTTGGTAGCCGTTTTTTTTGATGCTTAAGAGCGAGATATAAAGGTGAAAACCTTACATCATGCCGCCCATTCCACCCATTCCGCCCATATCAGGCATTGCAGGTGCGCTGTCATCTTTGATTTCAGCGATCATAGCTTCTGTCGTTACCATTAAGCCTGCGATTGACGCGGCGGCTTGTAGCGCTGAACGGGTTACTTTTGCTGGGTCTAAAATACCCATTGCAATCATATCGCCGTATTCGCCCGTTGCAGCGTTATAACCGTAGTTACCTTCGCCTTGCTTAACTTTATCAACCACAACGCTTGGCTCATCACCTGAGTTAGCAACGATCTGACGCAGTGGTGCTTCAACTGCACGTCGCAGCAGAGCAATACCAACGTTCTGATCTTCGTTGTCGCCTTTAAGGTCAGAAATCGCTTGCAGTGCACGTACCAAAGCTACACCACCGCCAGGTACCACACCCTCTTCAACTGCTGCACGAGTTGCATGCAGAGCATCTTCAACGCGCGCTTTTTTCTCTTTCATTTCAACTTCAGTGGCTGCGCCAACTTTGATCACCGCCACGCCGCCAGCTAATTTAGCCAGACGCTCTTGCAGTTTTTCTTTGTCGTAGTCTGAAGTAGTGTCGTCGATTTGCTTACGAATCTGTAAAACACGTGCTTCGATATCAACCTGCTCGCCGGCACCATCAATAATAGTGGTGTTGTCTTTGTTCAAGATCACACGCTTCGCATTACCTAAGTGCTCTAAAGTTGTGGTATCTAAACTTAAACCCACTTCTTCAGAAATCACCGTACCGCCAGTTAAAATACCAATGTCTTGCAACATCGCTTTACGACGATCGCCAAAACCCGGCGCTTTAACCGCAGCGACTTTAACGATACCGCGCAT
>CAJDWG010000009.1_pt1 | contig 23624 bp, 26 predicted proteins | sample 7391571 | NCBI WGS metagenome assembly CAJDWG01 (sample SAMEA7055722, study PRJEB34461) | soil metagenome | biome: terrestrial ecosystem; feature: Peninsula; material: soil | place: Antarctica | collected 2016
CAGAAGAACTCAGTAATGATGAGCTGATCCGTGAGAAGTACAAAGGTATTCGTCCAGCTCCTGGTTACCCTGCTTGCCCAGATCACACGGAAAAAGATACGTTATTTAAGCTGCTGGATCCCAACCAAGATTTTGGCGTGACCATGACCGAACATTTCGCTATGTTCCCCACCGCTGCCGTAAGTGGCTGGTATTTTGCTAACCCGAACGCGCATTACTTTGCCGTGGGTAAAATTGAAAAAGACCAAGTAGAAAGCTATGCCAAACGCAGTAAGCAAGATATGGAATACACCGAACGCTGGCTCAGCCCAGCTCTAGGCTACGACGAGTAAAACACTTAGGGTGGGTTGGCTTCACAGCCACTCACCCTACTCTTTATAAACCTACGCACTCCTGTCTTGCCCAGCCTCTTCCAACCCTCCTTATATTAAAATAGAATCATCTTATGATAAACAATTACTTTATCGCATAAGCAATAATTGCTACTGTAGCCGCTATCGTGCACCCCATGCCACTCGCTTAGCGCGGCCTGATACAGGAATATCCATGTATATTTACGACCACTTTGATCAACAAATCGTTGAAGATCGCGTGCAACAATTTCGCGACCAAACCCGTCGCTACTTTGCTGGCGAACTCACTGAAGATGAGTTTTTACCACTGCGCCTACAAAATGGCCTATATGTACAACGCCATGCGCCAATGCTACGTGTTGCCGTACCCTACGGCCTGATGTCCAGCACACAGATGCGCATGCTGGCACATATCACACGCAAATATGACAAGAGCTATGCGCATATCACCACGCGTACTAACGTCCAGCTTAATTGGCCTGCATTAGAAGATGTACCCGATATTTTAGCCGACTTAGCTAGCGTACAAATGCACGCCATTCAAACCAGTGGCAACTGCATCCGTAACACCACTACGGACCAGTTTGCTGGCGTAGCACGTGATGAGCGCATTGATCCACGCCCGTGGTGCGAACTTATTCGTCAGTGGTCAACCTTGCACCCTGAATTTGCCCGCTTACCACGTAAATTTAAAATTGCAGTTAATGGCTGTGCATTAGACCGTGCGGCAATTGAAGTTCACGATATTGGCCTTGAAGTGGTCAATAATGATGCCGACGAGCTGGGCTTTCGTGTACTCGTTGGCGGCGGTTTAGGCCGTACACCAATTGTTGGTAGCTGCATTAATGAATTCTTACCTTGGCAGCATTTGCTGAGCTACCTAGAAGCTGTTTTGCGAGTCTACAACCGCTTTGGTCGTCGCGATAATAAGTTTAAAGCGCGGATTAAAATATTAGTAAAAGCACTGACTCCAGCTATATTTGCTGAGCGTGTCGCCGACGAATGGGCGCACCTAAAAGATGGCCCAATCACCCTAACCGAAGAAGAAGTACAGCGCGTATCTCAGCACTTTACTGATCCAGCATATTTAACACTTAACGATCAAGATGCAGAACTGACAGCTTTAGACCGTGAGCATTCAGGCTTTGCGCGCTGGCGCAGCCGTAACGTCGTCGCGCATAAAAAGCCAGGCTACGCCGCAGTAACTTTATCCTTAAAGAAAACAGGTATTGCCCCAGGTGACGTTACCGATAAACAGCTCGACGCCATTGCTAATTTAGCCGATAAATATAGCTTTTCTGAAGCGCGTAACACCCATGAACAAAATATGGTGCTAGCTGACGTCGAACAGAGCAAGCTTTTTGAGTTGTGGGAGCACTTGCGTGAGCATGGCTTTGCTACACCTAATATTGGCTTACTGACCGATATTATCTGCTGCCCAGGCGGTGACTTTTGTAACTTAGCGAATGCCAAATCAATCCCAGTGGCTGAAGCCATTCAACAACGTTTTGAGAGCCTCGACTACCTATTCGATATTGGTGATCTTGATCTAAATATTTCTGGCTGCATGAACGCTTGTGGTCATCATCACATTGGTCATATTGGCATTCTCGGCGTCGACAAAAAAGGTGCAGAGTTTTATCAGGTTTCACTGGGCGGCAATAGCGGCCGTGCTGCAACTCTAGGTAAAATTCTTGGTCCGTCCTTTGCTCAGGATGTGATGCCAGATGTCGTCAGTAAAATCATTGATGTCTATATTGAAAACAGAACTGCAGAAGAGCACTTTATTGATACCTACCAGCGCCTTGGCATCGATAAGTTTAAGGAGCGTGTTTATGCCAGTAATAATTAAGAACAACCAAGTGATTGAAGATCAATGGACACTACTCGATGCTGATGTACAACTCGATCAAGCCTTACAAGCTGAGCGCGTAATTGTTCCCCTATCTCTTTGGCAACAACACAAAAACGAACTGCAAGCAGTACAGCATTTAGGGATTTGGCTGGAAGCAGACCAAGCAATTGAGGACTTGATCGATGATCTTACTTACTTTGCCGTGATTGCGCTGAATTTCCCAGTATTTACTGATGGCCGACACTTTAGTAGCGCACGCTTATTGCGTGAGCGTTACACCTATACAGGTGAAATACGGGCTATTGGTGATGTATTTCGTGATCAACTGTTCTTTATGCAGCGCTGTGGCTTTGACGCCTATGTCATACGTGCTGACCGCTGCCCAACTGATGCTCTAAAAAACCTGACCGAGCTATCAGTTAGCTATCAAGCTGCTTACGATCAAAACTTACCTTTATACCGTCGCCGCTCGGCGTAAAAGACTTAAACCTGTCTTCAATATGCGCAGTTACAAATAGCTGCGCATTTCAATGCTTAAAAAGTCTAAATTGCAGGACTTTACCTAGGGCAACTCTTTCGTTGCACCAAAGTTGCTCTGCCACCTGCCATTCAGTTCCTACAGCCGCCAAAGCTAATCATTACAAGCATAACAATCCTCGTAAAATACTTATCTGCAGACATAAAAAAACCCCAGACTATCTGGGGTTTTTTAAGCTCAGTAAATTACTGAACTTGTGCTTCAACTGCCGCTTCTACTTGTGCTTCAACTGCCGCTTCTGCTTCAACTGCCGCTTCTACTTGTGCTTCAACTGCCGCTTCTACACGACGGTTAACAGCGCGACCATCACGAGTTGCGTTATCAGCAACTGGACGAGCGTCACCATAACCTACAGCATTAATACGCTCAGCTTCTACGCCGTACTGGTTAACCAGTACATCACGTACCGCACCAGCGCGACGCTCAGATAAGTTCTGGTTGTAAGAATCGTTACCCGTTGAGTCAGTGTGACCTTCAACAGTTGTTGAAGTCTGTGGGAACTGCTTCATGAACTCAGCTAAGTTTTCAATATCGCTGTAGCTGTCTTGTTGTACTTGAGCTTTGTCAAAATCAAATTTAACGTCAAGTTCAACACGTACAGTTTCAGCTTCAACAGCTTCTTCTTCGTATACAACTGGCTCAACTGGTGCAACTACTGGTGCTGCAACGGCTTTTTTGCCACCGAAGTTCAGACCAACACCAACGCCCGCCATCCACTCAGACTGGTGGTTGTCAAAACCATGCATACCGTCAACGCTTGCTTTAGCAAAGAAGTTTTCAGTTACATAGTATTTAACACCAGCACCAACGTTTGCAAAAGTTGTGTGGTCACGACCAGTACGATCACCTACGTTGCTGATGCTCTGGTGACCCATACCTGCAGACAGGTAAGGACGCAGACCAACACCTGGCGTACCGAAGTGGTATACAGCATCTAGAGAGCTCAGGTTACCCTTAACGTTCTTGTTGCCAGTATCATTAGTAGAGCGGATATCGTGGTACTCACCGTACGATAAGTTTAATGAAACATCGTCAGTTAGAAAGTAGCCAACAGAACCACCAAACAGATTACCGTTGTCCATATTGCGGTAGCTGTCTGTGAAGTAACGCTTAGCAAATACTTCAGTCTCAACCGCACCTTGGCCTTGAGCGAACACGCCGAAGGAAGATGCAGCTAGCAGAGAACCAATGGCTAAACCCAAGGTGCTTTTAAGTTTCATGTTATACAACCCTCATTTTTTCTTAGTTTGTAACAAACATGCCAAATAGATATTCGGCATATATAAAAATACTCAGTTATCTATTGTATGCGAAAAGCTATCACGGAGTCGATCTATTGCGCGCTTATAACGCATTTTTGTTGCACTTAAGCCTAAATGCATAATGCCAGCAATCTCTTGAAATTCAAGTTCTGCAGCAAAACGCAGGATAATTATCTCACGATCAATGGTGTTTACGCCAATTAGCCAACGGTCTAAATCATTACTTTTGTCGTCGATTGGTTCTAGTTCAATTTCTTCGTCTAAAGGATCCAAACTCAGAGCATCAAACAAACGACGCTTGCGTCGATCTTTTCGATACTGAGTGGTGCATTCATTATAGGTAATGCTGTACAACCAAGTTTTAAACTTAGATTTACCTTCAAAATTTTTTAAGCCATAGAGTACTTTAAGCATGATTTCTTGGCTGACATCATCTGCATCACGATCATTACCTAAATAACGCGCGCACACATTAAATAAGGTACGCTGATAACGACGCATTAACTCTTCATAAGCTCGTGTAACGTTAAACAATTCTTTTTTCGCATGCTCCACCAATTCCTCATCGCTGAGTTCTTCGGGCATATAACGCTGATAAGACACCTTTATATCAGTCAAAAAAAATCAAACCATTATCAAAACAAAAGCTACACACAAAGATATGAGGCATCGTCACTGAAACCTTATTTAAAGTACTTAACGGCTGGTTACTTGCTGCTCAAGCAGGACACGGTTGGCGATATAAAACCACTCACCATCTTCATTGACTAAAACGGTCTTCACTGTTCCCATTTCTTCAATGTCCCCCTCAATATCACCTATTTTAATATGCTGACCCAACTCATAAAGCTCGCGCACATAAATCCCAGCGATGATTTGCCCTGCAATACCTTTACTGGCTAAGCCCAGAGCTAAGGCGCAAGCCAAACCAATACTTAAAAGAACAATAGCCACTACATAGTTAAGTAATTCAGCTTTAATTTCGAGCTGACCAATAGCTACCGAAACGCTAATAATGATGACCATGCTCTGCACAATACGCCCAAGACCAGACGCATACTCAAGACGTACACCTTCTGCAGCACCTTTAACCATGGTATTAAGTAACTGTGCTACAAGAATACCAGCGACTAAAACCAGTGCTGCAGCAAACATTTTCGGCACATATAATGCCAGCACATCCAAGGCCGCAGAGACACGCTCAAGACCCAGTGACTCAGCCGCTGAAATTAAAAATATTAACAAAACAAACCAATAAACGATTTTACCAATTAGCGTGGAAACGTTCGCTTTGATACCGATGCGCGATAGCAATTTAGTTAAACCCGTACCGCTCATTAAGCGATCTAAACCGAGCTTAGCCAACAGCTTAGACAATAAAGTATCCAGTAGTTTAGCCACTAGAAAGCCTAAAATAACTAAAATTAAAGCGCCAAACAGATTGGGAATAAAACCAGCTATTTTGATCCACAAACCACTCATCGCACCGACTAGATTTTGTGTCCAAGAATCGAGTTGCATAATTAATCAGCCTTGTTTGCAGTGTTTTTTTCAGACAAGTTCGATACAGCTTTTAAGTGCTCTGAGCCAGAGCTCAAGGCAATCAAAACTGACTCTAGAGCTCGCCCAAATAACGCAAAAATAGCGCCAGCACCCAGTTGTCGATTAGCTTTTTTAAGCACCTTGTCGAGCGAGACATCATCATGTGTCTGACCTTCTGGTGCTTTTAGCATATCGCGTAGCGACTGCTCAAAAGAATTATCCATCATATCGTATGTAAATCCTGTGTGCGTCGTCTTATCAAGACAGATTGATTAAGTGACTATACCCAACGCAGCCAACGGAAAAAGAGCCACTGACCTGCCGCTAAAGCTATCAATAGTAAGCAAGCAATTAAAAAGCCATACGAGTGTTCAGCGCCTGGGATACCACCGACATTAATACCTAACAAACCAGTAAAAAAAGTCATTGGCAAAAAGAAACCAGCAATAATCGTTAGCATATATATAGTGTGGCTGATGCTTTCATTATGTCGTCTTTGTTCAGTTTCTAGAACTAAGCCGATACGCTCACGCGTCAACTCTAACTCTTCAAGATGCAACATAAGACGGTTATTAAGCTCATTCCAGTATATGGTATCATCTGGCATAAACCATGATTCTTGACTTAATGTTAGCGAGGCAAACACATCTCTTTGCGGAGCTAAAAAGCGTCGCAAATTTGCAGCACTGCGTCGGGTTTTCAGCAAAGGTAAAACAACTGGCGTATAACGCTCATCGTTATCCGTACGCTCTTCTTCTTTATCAACAGTATCAGCGAGTTCACTGACAATATCTTCGATGCGATCGGTTAGACTTTGTGCAAAAAAGAGCAACATTTCAGAGATATTTTTCGGCCCAAAACCTTTTTCAAACGCTTTGATAAGTTCATCAGTCACCTGCACAGGACGCTGACGAAGCGTATATATATGCTGTTTATTAGCAAATATACGCAATGAAATCATATCCTCTGGCTCAGCATGGGGATTTAAATTAATTGCGCGTAAAAACAACAGTAACTCCTGATTTTCTAAACGCAGCAATCGCGGCCGCGTATTTTCTTCAAGCAATAAATCACAGGCAAACTCATCTAATCCACTGTTAATACGCAGCCATTGTTCAGCCTGTTGATGACTGCGCTCCCAGTGCAGCCATAAACCTTGCTGACCAGACAGCTTTAAACTAGCTAATTGTACAAAGTTAATGGCTTGTGCTGATCCTTTACCATCGAGGATAAAAGCATGCAGCAAACCTTGGCTCAATCGATCAGAATGGTGCATGCTTAAACTCAACCTTAGTTACTCATTATTGCGGCATGCTCAAGGCAGTTGCGGAAACAATAATGCCGTTATTGTCAGCATAAACAAACTCACCTGGGCGGAATGTTACACCACCAAAGGTGACAACAACGTTCAAATCACCAATATCACGTTTATCGGTTTTCATCGGGTGACTAGCAAGTGCTTGAATGCCCAAGTCCGTTTCAGCCAAGATATCAACATCACGCACGCAACCGTACACAATAATACCCGTCCAACCACTTTCTGCGGCTTTAGCGGCCAACATATCGCCGAGTAATGCGCGGCGCATTGAACCACCACCATCAACAACCATCACTTTGCCATGACCTGGTTGCGCGACCTGAGCTTTAACCACTGAGTTATCTTCGTGGCACTTAACAGTGACTATTTCGCCACCAAAAGAATCACGTCCACCAAAGTTGGCAAACATTGGCTCAACAACTTGTACTTCTGGGTAAGCGTCACATAAATCAGGGGTTACATACTGCATGATAGTTTCCTTTTACGGTGTGCAAATTTTATAAAGGTTTTACAGTTTAGCGTAAATCACGGACTGCGATAAACTTTAGACTTTTTAGAACGGTTTGTCTCTGCTCTGACCAGCAGCAGGACAAACCTTTTCACTAAACGCTATGTATTAAATAATAACTCACTGGATAGACCATTGTATTCTAGAATTGCGCGCAGTCTTACCAAAGCCTCCACTTGAATTTGACGCACACGCTCACGTGTTAAACCCATTGCATTACCGATTTCTTGCAAGGTCTGACAGTCATAGCCGCGCAAGCCAAAACGCCGTAAGATAACTTCTTGCGAGCGCTTATTTAGCGCAGACACCCACTCATCAATACTTGCAGCTAGGTCCTCATGCTGAATAACATCACTGGGATCCGTATTGTTTTCATCCACCAGCATATCCAGCAGATTCATATCTGAATCATGCACACTGGCAGCATCAAGCGATAAAGTACGCTCAGTAAACTCATGCATTTGCTGCGTATAAGAAACTGACTTACCAAGATGATGCGCGATTTTTTCCAAGCTTGGTATCTCATCATGCTGCTGCGTTAAATCACGCACAGCTCTTAGATAAGTATTAAGCTCTTTAGAAATATGCACCGGCAAACGCACTGTGCGCGAAGTATTCATGATACCGCGCTCGACTGATTGTCGAATCCACCATGTTGCATAGGTTGAAAAGCGAAAACCCAACTCTGGATTAAACTTCTCAACAGCACGGATAAGGCCTAAATTGCCTTCTTCAATTAAATCAAGAAGAGCAAGCCCGCGATTTTGATAGCGCTTAGCAATACTCACAACTAAGCGCAAATTGCATTCAATCATACGTGTACGTGCGTCACTATCTCCCTGTAAAGCACTACGTGCATAAACAACTTCTTGTTCAGCAGTTAGCAGCGGCGATAAACCTATGGAATCTAGATATATCTGAGTTGAATCCAGAATCCCAGGTCCTTTTAACGGTACTACATTAGACTTTTCATTTACTTTTGCAGGTTTTAAATTTTGTGTTTGAGAGCATGTGTCATACTTTTCATTTGAGTTACTCGCGCGCTCCAAATCTAATACCAAATCCATTCGTCTCATTAGCTACTACCCCATTCCTTGTGACAGAGCGGGCTGCAACATTATTTTTATTATCTGCTGCAGCCATTACTCTGCTGGCATAGTAAGACTTAGAAGCTAACGCTTAGGCAGATATTGCATTGGATCGACAGGCTTTCCTTGGCGACGAATCTCAAAGTGCACCTTAACCTGCTCTGTTCCTGTGGAACCCATTTCTGCTATTTGCTGCCCTGCTTTAACTACTTGTCCTTCATTAACCAGCAGACGTCGGTTGTGTCCATAAGCACTGATAAAGGTGTCATTGTGTTTAATAATGACCAACTCACCATACCCTCTAAGGCCACTTCCAGCATATACAACGCTACCATCAGCCGTTGCAATAATAGGTTGTCCAAGCTGGCCAGCAATATCAATACCTTTATTCAAACTAGTGTTTGATAAAAACACCCCAACTAGCGCACCGTCTGCGGGCCACAGCCACTTATCCTGCTGATTCGCAGCAACAGTTTGTTTCGTAATTGTGACTGGAATCACAGTTTCAGCTACCGTTACGGGCTTAGTTTGAGCCACTGTGACAGGCTTTTTAGCAGCTACAGTTACAGGAGTTCTGGCAGATACGGGTGTTTTTCTAGCGTTCACCGATGCCTGAGCAGCGATAGTTGCTTGCCCTGAATTAGAAAATCGAACCACTTGTCCTGGCACAATAACGAAAGGTGAATAAATATTATTACGCGCCGCTAATGCTTTCCAATCCCAACCAAAACGGAAAGCAATTGAATACAATGTATCCCCACGCTTAACAACATACTGTCCAGTAGTGACGGGATTATACTGACGCTGTTTAGCCGCATGACTGCGATCAAACACTGGAGCTTTTCCCGAAGTTCCTGAGCAACCGAGCAAGAGACTGCTCAGTATCAGCACACTTAACCACTTATTTTTTAGGGCTTTTATTACATATAACAAAAGTTGAATTAGCTGCACGCCTAACTCCTTGACGACCTTAAAGTGCACTACTGGGTTGTTATTTACTTGCATAACGCTCAAGCGCTAATACTAAAACAATGCCAAATAGCATAAGTAACACCGCTGAAATAAGCTGCGCATCGACTTGAAACAACTCATTAAACTGCCAAGGCGATATATTTCTCTGAAGCAACGGTACATCAACACCGTGACTATCAGCACGCCAAGTGAGGGTCTCTTTCCATGGCCATACTTTATTTAATGAGCCAAACATAATGCCGGTTAACAAAGCCAGCGTCAGATCTCTAAAATGCTGTAGCGCTGCACCTAATACCCTTGCAAAAGCTAATAACCCAAACAAACAGCCTGCCGCAAAAATCATTAAAATACTTAAATCCAGCTGCTTAACAGCCAGCAAGATGGTTGGATATAACCCCATCAAAACCAATATAAAACTGCCAGAAATACCCGGCAAAATCATCGCACAAATAGCAATTGCACCGGCTACAAACAAACTTAACGGATCATGCCCCCAAGTAATTGGTGCTGCTACGGTAATCCACCAAGCAAAGCCTGCACCCAAAACAAAAGACAACCAACGACTTAATTGCCAGCGCTGGATATCTCGACCCACTAAATAACAAGAGACTATAATTAAGCCAAAAAAGAACGACCATAGCGCAATCGGCTGTGTCTCTAACAACCATGTAATCACGCGTGCTAAGCTTAAAATACTGACTAAAATACCAGAGAACAAAATCAATAAGAAATTTACATTAGCTAATTGCCAAGCACGTTTAACCTGTCCTCGCAGCAGCAGCCAAGCAGCCTCTGGAATTCGCGATAACGCGCCCAGCAACTCATCATAAATACCTGTAATAAATGCGACTGTGCCACCCGACACGCCGGGCACAACATCTGCCGCACCCATCGCCATACCTTTTATAAATAATGACAGTTTATTTTTCACGCTAAGGTTCCAGCTAATAAAGGGACAAAGCGTACAGCTTCTAGAGTTTTTGAAACAAAACCACTTTCTTTGCGTACAATTAATAGCAATCGTTGATCATCACCCTCACCAACTGGAATAACTAACCTGCCACCCACAGCTAACTGATCCAGTAGAGCTTGTGGTATTTCTTTAGCGCCAGCTGTAACGATAATGCCATTGTAGGGTGCTAAAGCATTCCAACCGTCCCGACCATCGCCCCAGCGATAGACGACATTGCGTAAATTAAGCTCAGCTAACTGTTTTTTAGCGCGCTCTTGTAAGGACTGAATGCGCTCAACAGAAAAAACTCGCTCAACCAGTTGCGCCAGTACAGCGGTCTGGTAACCACAACCTGTGCCAATCTCCAAAACCTTATTTAAAGGTCCGTCTGCCAGCAGCAATTCAGTCATACGCCCAACCATATAAGGCTGAGAAATAGTTTGGTTGTTACCGATAGGCAGCGCAGTATCTTCATAAGCGCGATGAGCTAATGCTTCATCAACAAATAAATGGCGAGGTGTACGGCGAATCACATCCAAGACCTGAGGATTATTCAAACCTTCATCATACAGACGCTGAATCAGACGCTCACGCGTGCGCTGCGAGGTCATACCAATACCTCGGCGTTGTAAATCATCCTGCTGAAAATTCACAATACTCCCTCCAACCACTGTTTAATCTCACCCTCTTGCGGATGAAACGTACGATCCAGTTGCAATGGTGTAATCGACACATAACCCTGTGCCACAGCATGAAAATCAGTACCCTCCTCGCCGTCTTCAACCTCTCCAACACCTGCCAGCCAATAGCACTTTTTACCACGCGGATTAACCGTCAGTACTGGCGCTGCTGCACGTGCACGATGACCTAGACGAGTCAGTTTAATACCCTTAATTTCATGAAGCGGTAAATCAGGCACATTAACATTAAATACCGTACGTGGCGCCATAGATAACTGCTCGTGCGCCTCAACCAAACGCCGTGCAAACCACGCGGCAGTGGGTATATTTTGCGTTTCGCGGGACAGCAATGAGAATGCAAAAGATGGTCGCTGTAAAAAACGCCCTTCAAGCGCCGCCGCAACCGTACCTGAATACAGCACATCATCGCCCAGATTAGCACCTAGGTTAATACCTGCAACCACCATATCCATGGGCTCAGGCAGCAATCCATGCAGCCCTAAATGCACACAGTCTGTTGGCGTGCCGTTGACGCTGATATAACCATTGCTTAATGTTTGCGGATGCAAAGGACGATCTAAGGTCAGCGAGCTACTCGCGCCGCTGCAATCTTGCTCTGGGGCAATAATAGTGCAGCTGGCGTAATCACTGAGTGCTGTATGTAAAGCAGATAGACCCGGCGCATTCACACCATCATCATTGGCAATTAAAATTCGCACGCTTGTACCGCCTCAGTTACCGATAAAAGTTCAACCAGTTCACGCAAGACCACTGTAGCAAAGCAACCAGGTGGCAAAACAAAGTGTACTTGAAAACAATCCTCAGCAGGAAAAGACCAAGTTAAGTCACGCACTGGTAAACGTGAAACACGACGCTCTTGCTGTAAGTTGGCGCGTTCCAACCAAGTACATAAATCTGGCCAGATCGCAGCAATCGCTAATTCATCCTGCTGGGTCTGCGCTTGGCTGACTAACTCGCCCTCACCCCATAAGGGGCCGGTTGGATGCACATCAAGTTGCTCTAAACGCGGGTCATGGCATTCTTCTGCTCCCGCAACAAAGAAGCTACGGCTACCAGTGAAGGCTAAAACATCACCAACTTGAGCAATATTCCAAGTTTTATCCTGCACACGCTGAGCGAGTACACGATTAAATATTGCACTGCGCCCGGTTGATAATAAACGCGAACGTAAATTGCGCTGCACAGGTAGCTCTTTGCGCTGGGCGTACTCAAGCGCACCGAGTAGGTTGTTACCATTTTCGCCAAAACGTTGTAAGCCAAAATAATTTGGCACGCCTTGCTCGGCAATGATCTGCAGTCGCGATTCAAGTGCTGCATGATCAACTTTTAAGTCGGTTAAACGAATAGTAAAACCATTAGCCGAATGCGCACCACGTTGTAGCTTACGGCTATGGCGCTGGATATCTAAGATACGTAAATCTTCACCTTCAGCAACGCTGAACTGCGGATCGCTTTTTCCGGGCAAGTGGATACTGAACCATTGCCGGGTTAAGGCTTGGCGATCTTTTAAACCGGCATAACTGATTTGGCGTAAAGAAACACCTGCTGCTTTAGCCAAGCGACGCGCTGCCTCTTCAGTGTTGAGCATGCGTTTTTCAACCCAGAGCCACAGATGCTCGCCAATACCCGATAATGGAATATCTAAGACTTCGTCAACTTGAAAATCTTCCGCACATGCTTTGAGCTGTGCACTGCCACAGGGTTCGCCCCAAGCGAATGGGCCAAGCAGTTCTAGATCGCTCATGCTTTCACCAACATCACTACAACATGAGCGGCAATGCCTTCTTCGCGACCGACAAAGCCTAAACTTTCAGTAGTGGTCGCTTTAACATTAACTTGATCAAGTACAATGTTTAGATCAGCCGCAATATTTTCACGCATCGAAATAATGTGCGGTGCCATTTTTGGCGCTTGCGCTAAGATGGTACTATCGACATTGCTAATTAACCAACCTGCCTGCTTAAGTAAAACCACAATGTTGCGCAACAGTTGACGGCTGTCCGCATCTTTATAGACCGGATCAGTATCTGGAAAGTGCTGGCCAATATCGCCCAATGCTGCTGCGCCTAATAAAGCATCAGTCAGCGCATGCAATAGGACATCGCCATCGGAGTGCGCCACAAAGCTTTTATTGTGAGCAATTTGCACACCACCCAAGGTAATAAAATCACCGGATTGGAAGCGGTGTACATCATAGCCATGACCTATACGCATGCTGTTACCTGATTATTAAAAATAGGCGGCATTCTACACCGTTTTACTGGCGCGCACCTGAACAGTATGCAAATCTCATTACTCTGACGAGCCAGTTAAGGCCTGCGCATGGAAGCGTAGATGCTCATCAATAAAACTAGCTATAAAGTAATAGCTATGATCGTAGCCAGCCTGCATGCGCAGAGTCAGCGGATAACCTGAGCGTTCAGCCGCATCTTGCAACGCAGCGGGTTTAAGCTGTTCGACTAAAAAACTATCGACATCACCCTGATCAACTAACATCGGCACATGTTGCTTAGCCTTACTCATCAAAAGACTGGCATCCCACTCGATCCACGTCTCGCGCTGTGTACCAAGGTAATTAGAAAAAGCTTTTTCACCCCAAGGGCACTGCGTCGGTTGGCTTATTGGTGAAAATGCTGAAACTGACTGATAACGCTCTGGCTCACGCAATGCACAAATCAGCGCACCATGCCCACCCATTGAGTGACCACTGATACTGCGCTGATCTGACACAGGTAAGTGTTTTTCAATCAATGCTGGCAGCTCATTCACCACATAGTCATACATATGATAATGCTCGGACCAAGGCTCTTGCGTCGCATTAATATAAAATCCAGCGCCTAAACCAAAGTCCCACGCACCCTCTGGATCATCTGGCACACCTGCACCACGCGGACTGGTATCAGGCGCAACAATAATTAAGCCCAGCTCAGCAGCGACTTTCAGCGCACCCGCTTTTTGCATAAAGTTTTCATCAGTGCAAGTTAACCCTGACAGCCAATAAAGTACGGGTAACGGCTTACCCAAGTCGACTTGTGGCGGCAAATACACGGCAAACTGCATACTGCAATTAAGCACAGCAGACGTATGCTCATAGCGCACCTGCTGGCCGCCAAAAACTTTCTGTGATGACAATTGTTGTAACGACATCATGACCTCCAAAGACAGCCTCTAAAGCAAGCTGATTTAGCAGCCTGCCCTAACGCTTGTGGTTGTTGATTAAAAATGAATAACGCTACGAATACTTTTACCTTCGTGCATCAAATCAAACGCCTTATTGATATCTTCCAAACCCATAGTATGAGTAATAAAAGTATCTAGCGGAATCTCACCGCTTTGTGCTTTGGCTACATAGCTAGGCAATTCAGTACGGCCTTTAACCCCACCAAATGCGCTACCACGCCATACTCGACCCGTAACCAATTGGAACGGGCGAGTGCTGATTTCTTGACCAGCACCGGCCACACCAATAATCACTGACTCGCCCCAGCCTTTGTGACTGCACTCAAGTGCGGCGCGCATTAACTGCACATTGCCCACACACTCAAAGGAATAATCTACACCACCGTCAGTCATTTCAATAATGACATCTTGAATCGGCTTATCGTGTTCTTTCGGATTCACACAATCTGTCGCGCCCAGTTCGCGGGCAATAGCAAACTTATCAGGGTTGATATCAATAGCGATAATGCGACTGGCCTTGGCCATTTTCGCGCCAATAATCGCTGCCAGACCGATACCACCCAAACCGAAGATAGCAACAGTTGCACCCTCTTCAACCTTGGCGGTATTTAACACAGCGCCAATACCCGTGGTCACACCACAACCTAGCAAGCAGATTTTTTCCAGTGGCGCATCTTTTGGCACTTTAGCTAACGATACTTCAGCCACTACGGTGTACTCAGAAAACGTTGAAGTACCCATGTAGTGGTAAATCGTCTCGCCTTTATAGGAGAATCGACTGGTACCGTCTGGCATTAAGCCTTTGCCTTGAGTCTCACGCACGGATTGGCATAAGTTGGTTTTGCCAGATGTACAAAACTTACACACACGGCACTCTGCGGTATACAGAGGGATAACATGATCACCCACTTCAAGCGAGGTCACGCCTTCGCCGAGCGCTTCAACAATACCGCCGCCTTCGTGGCCTAAAATAGCTGGGAATATTCCTTCTGGATCGTCGCCTGATAAGGTGAACGCATCGGTATGGCATACGCCACTGGCAACAATACGTACCAGCACCTCACCCGCTTTAGGTGGTGCAACATCCACTTCAACAATCTGTAAAGGTTGGCCTGGACCAAAGGCAACTGCAGCGCGTGACTTAATCATTTTACTCTCCAGAAAATCTATCAATCCAAAGCATAGCAGAGACCTGCATTAGATAGGCCAGCAGCCGCTAGATATCCAGATAACTACCCGCAAATAAGTGTAACCTGCCTAACAACACCCTTCGTATTTAAACCGAGTGTCACTATGTCAAATATGCGAGTGAAAGGTTCGAACCAGAAACGCCCTGGACCAGCGGCACAACAGCAAAGCAGCGAATTATTGCAGGTTCAAATTGATTCTTTTTTAAACTCAGGCGGGGTGATAGAAGAAATACCGCGTGGTGTCAGTGGTCAAATATTTACGCCGATCGCAAAAAAATAGCAATCAATCCTGACAAGATAAGACTTACAACTTGCTAGCAGGTAGCAAGGTTTGCAAAAACAGTAAATCTTCTGGGCGGGTAATTTTAATATTAGTTGAGCGACCCTCTACCACTCTTGGAGCAAAGCCAGCCCATTCCATCGCTGAAGACTCATCAGTTACCGCAACTCCTGCCTGCAAAGCATCTGCTAAAGTCCGCTGCAATAAACCCAAACGAAACATTTGCGGAGTTAAGGCATGCATAATCCACCAACGGGATCATCAGCCAAATCAGTTAACAAACGGTCTAAGTCTTCGCGCTCAAGTAATGGCCGCGCAGCGTCATGCACTAAAACCCAGTCATCAGCCTGTGCACCACTGCTCTCTAAGGCCAGCAACGCATTGAGCACTGAGTCTGCTCGCTCAGATCCGCCAATAACAGTCTGAATACGCACATCTGCAGACAATTGTAATTCGGGCCACCAATGATCATGCTCAGCCAAAGCTAGAACGATACCGCGCACACTCGAATGCTCTAAAAAGCAGGACAAAGTGAGTTCAAGAATCGTTTTACCCGCTACAGTTAAATACTGTTTGGGGCATTGTGCTTGCATGCGACTGCCTATTCCCGCAGCAGGGATTACCAACCAAAACACAGGTATTGTCATTCGGCTAACAAGTAAAGAGTTTCCCCTTCCTTGACCATGCCCAACTCGTAACGGGCGCGCTCTTCAACAGTTTCCATACCTTGCTTAAGCTCCATCACTTCCGCATCCATAACGCGATTACGCTCAAACAATCGTTCATTCTCAGCTTTTTGCTCGGCAATTTGCTGTTTCAACTGCACACCTTGGGCAATACCACCGTCACCGATCCATAGGCGGTACTGCAGACCAATTAATACAACGAGCAGTACGATCAATAACCAGTAAGGTTCTTTTTTCATCGTGGTATTCCATAGAAAAGGGCAGCGTATATGGCTGCCCTTATAACATCACAGATTCTGTGACACCTATTGCTCACAGAGGTTGCAAATCAACTGCGAAACTCTGCGCGTCCACGATAAGGTGCTTTACCTGCTAACTGCTCTTCAATACGCAGCAATTGGTTGTACTTAGCCACTCGGTCTGAACGGCACAGCGAACCGGTTTTGATTTGACCCGCTGCAGTACCGACTGCTAAGTCAGCAATAGTTGAATCTTCAGTCTCACCGCTACGGTGTGAAATCACTACAGTAAAGTCTGCAGCTTTAGCCATTTGAATGGCTTCTAAAGTTTCGGTCAAAGTACCAATCTGATTGAATTTAATCAAAATAGAGTTAGCAGTTTTGGTATCAATACCTTGTTTTAGAATCTTGGTATTGGTTACAAACAAATCATCGCCGACCAACTGAATTTTGTCGCCCAGCTTATCAGTCTGAATCTTCCAGCCCGTCCAATCTGACTCATCGATGCCGTCTTCAACAGAGATAATTGGGAAGCGCTCAATTAGACCCGCTAAGTAATCAGTAAAGCCTGCAGCATCAAACTTTTTGCCTTCGCCAGCTAAGTCGTACATACCGTCTTTGTAGAATTCACTCGCTGCACAGTCCAATGCCAAAGTGATATCTTCACCGAGCTTGTAACCCGCATTTGCTACTGCTTCGGCAATCACAGCCAGAGCTTCTTCGTTGGACGCCAGATTCGGTGCAAAACCACCTTCATCACCCACCGAGGTGCTTAAGCCACGTGCTTGCAATACAGCTTTAAGGTGATGAAATACTTCCGTACCCATGCGCAATGCATCAGAGAAGGTTTTCGCACCCACTGGCTGAATCATAAACTCTTGGATATCAACGTTGTTATCCGCATGCTCGCCACCATTGATGATATTCATCATGGGTACGGGCATTGAGTACACACCTGGTGTGCCATTCAGTTCAGCAATATGCGCGTACAACGGCATACCTTTCGCTTGAGCTGCTGCTTTTGCTGCAGCCAAGGACACGGCTAAGATAGAGTTTGCGCCTAAAGAGGCTTTGTTCTCAGTACCGTCTAAAGCAATCATAGCACGGTCTAGCGCTTCTTGATCTGTAGCATCTTTGCCTAATAGCAATTCACGGATTGGACCGTTGATAATAGCGACTGCTTTGCGCACGCCTTTACCTAAATAACGGCTTTTATCGCCATCACGTAATTCCAACGCTTCACGCGAACCTGTTGATGCACCGGATGGTGCACAGGCTCTACCAATGATACCGCCTTCTAAAGTCACGTCAGCCTCAACGGTAGGGTTACCACGGGAATCTAAGATTTCACGACCTTTGATGTCGATAATTTTCGCCATTGTTCTGTTCACTCCGTTCTGTATTGGGTCAAGACTTAAAGGACACTAAATCGCCTTAAGCCGTTTCAATGATGGGGAAACTTTTAATCAAATCATCTAACTGTTTAAGCTGAGTTAAAAACGGCTCAAGCTTATCTAAACGCAAGGCACAAGGTCCGTCGCATTTGGCGCTATCTGGATCAGGGTGCGCTTCTAAAAACAGACCCGCTAAACCTTGACTCATACCCGCCTTGGCTAGCTCAGTCACCTGCGCACGACGGCCACCGGCTGAATCAGCACGACCACCTGGCGTTTGCAGCGAGTGGGTTACATCAAAAAACACCGGATACTCGAATTCTTTCATAATGCCAAAGCCAAGCATATCAACCACAAGGTTGTTATAACCAAAGGCAGAACCACGCTCACACAGAATCAGCTGATCATTACCGGCTTCTTCACACTTAGTGAGAATATGCTTCATTTCATGTGGCGCTAAAAATTGGGCTTTTTTGATATTAATGACTGCATTGGTTTTCGCCATCGCGACAACTAAATCAGTCTGGCGTGATAAAAACGCCGGCAATTGAATAATATCGCAGACTTCAGCAACAGGTTGCGCTTGATAGGGCTCGTGCACATCAGTAATCACTGGCACATTAAAAGTGCGTTTGATTTCTTCAAACACCTTAAGGCCTTCATCGAGGCCTGGACCACGGAAGGAGTTGATTGATGAGCGGTTGGCTTTATCAAAGCTGGCTTTAAACACATAAGGAATACCAAGCTTTTCAGTCACGCGCACGTATTCTTCACACGCGCGCATAGCTAAATCACGGGACTCAATCACATTAATGCCACCAAACAACACAAATGGCTTGTCATTGGCGATGTCGATATCAGCGACACGAATGATCTTTTGACTCATGCTTTACCTGCCTTATACGCTAATGCAGCTGTCACAAAACATTTAAACAGAGGATGACCATCGCGCGGTGTTGATGTGAACTCGGGGTGGAATTGACTGGCAACAAACCATGGGTGGTCAGCGACTTCTATCACTTCAACTAACGCACCATCTTCAGAACGACCGGACACTTTCATACCCGCTTCGATCAGCTGTGGCAATAGTTGGTTGTTGACTTCATAGCGGTGGCGATGGCGTTCAACAATAGAGTCTTTGCCATAGCTCGCATGCACTAGCGTACCGGGGATGAGCTGGCATTCTTGTGCGCCAAGACGCATGGTGCCACCAATATCTGCATCTGCGCCGCGCTGCTCAACACTGCCATCGGCATCTTGCCACTCAGAGATCAAGCCAACCACTGGATGCGTGCTCTCTTTATCAAATTCAGTGGAGTTGGCATCGGTCCAACCCAACACATTACGCGCGAATTCAATCACCGCAACCTGCATACCTAAGCAAATACCCAAGTATGGAATTTTATTCTCGCGTGCGTATTGCACAGCGAGAATTTTTCCTTCAACACCGCGCATGCCAAAACCACCTGGCACCAGCACAGCATCAACACCTTCAAGCACGTCAGTACCTTTATTTTCAAGGTCTTCAGAATCGATATAGCGCAGCGTAACTTTGGTCTGGGTTTCGATACCGGCATGACTCATCGCTTCAATTAGCGACTTATAAGCATCCAACAACTCCATGTATTTACCAACCATGGCGATGGTAACTTCTTGCTTAGGATTGAGTTTGGCATCAATCACGCGATCCCACTCAGATAAGTCAGCACCGTCGCAGTCTAAACCGAAACGCTCCATAACAAAGTCATCTAAGCCTTGACTGTGCAAGATGCCTGGAATTCTATAAATGGTATCAACGTCATGCAAACTAATCACCGCACGCTCTTCTACGTTAGTAAATAACGCAATTTTACGACGCGATGCAATATCAACTGGACGATCAGAACGGCACACCAACACATCTGGCTGCAAACCAATTGAGCGCAACTCTTTTACTGAGTGTTGAGTTGGCTTAGTTTTGGTTTCACCAGCAGTGGCGATATACGGCACTAAGGTTAAGTGCATCAGCATCGCGCGCTTAGCACCCACTTCAACACGCAACTGACGAATGGCTTCGAGGAACGGTTGTGATTCGATATCACCCACGGTTCCACCGATCTCAACCATTGCCACATCAGCATCACCCGCGCCTTTGATAATACGGCGTTTAATTTCATCAGTGATATGTGGAATCACCTGGATGGTTGCGCCCAAGTAGTCACCTCGACGCTCACGACGCAACACTTCTTCATACACTCGACCGGTGGTGAAGTTGTTATTTTGCGTCATGGTAGTGCGGACAAAACGTTCGTAGTGACCCAAGTCAAGGTCAGTTTCTGCGCCGTCGTGAGTCACAAAAACTTCACCGTGCTGAAACGGACTCATAGTGCCTGGATCGACGTTGATGTACGGATCGAGTTTTAGCAGGGTGACTTTTAAGCCTCGCGCCTCAAGAATAGCCGCTAATGAAGCTGAGGCAATACCTTTCCCCAATGAAGAAACAACACCGCCTGTGACGAAGATGTAGCGCGTCATAAATAACCCTGAATTCTGCGTTTAAGCGGCAAGCCGCCGAAGATAAGCATTGAAAACTGTGCTTGAAAAAATGCAATTAAAATTCAAGCGCTACAGGAGCAACCAAGCACCTGCACTAATCAACTAATAGACGGGAGAATAGTCTACGCGAAAGCTGATTATGACTCAAACCAAGAACACACTAAAAAACGTTTTTGTCGCGTAAACTGACCAACATCAGCATCGCCCCCTGCTATCGTTGACGCAAGCCTTTGGCCTTAATAACTTTACACTGAAGGGAAATGCCAAGTTAACGTCAAATGCTGCACTGTATGATGGTTTAACCTTGGCTCGTTAGCTAAAGCAACTGGCTGCTGCTGTGAAAACAACACGGGTAGGCGTGAGCGCAAAAAAACTGGCATAGCATATTCTTGCAGCAACCGTTTTAAATCGCGATGCCCTCTACCCTCAATAAAAAAACGTTCAGCACCTTGGCGGTAACGCACTTGTAAAGGTTCGCTAAGGTTGCCGCTGACAAGCAAATAACCATTACCCGGCAACTCATAACGCCCAGCTGAACTGATAGTCAAATCAAGCACTGGCGGGTTTTTCAACCAAAACTCAGAAAGAAAATACAACCTATTTTGACTGCGCTGCAATGCTCCTGTGCCTAACCGCCAGATTGGTTTAGCGTCCATCTGCGCATCGCGTAAGGTTTCCCAACTGGCCCAATGCGCACTGTCTGGCAATAAGGTAAAAGGAGTTAGCCAGTGCCGCAATAGGTTTTTTTGACGCACTAAACTCAAGCAGCGGGTTTTATCTAAATCCAAGCATGGCACTGTTAACCAATCAAGCACTGGCTCTATCTGTACTCGTTGCAAGTCTTCAATAGCTAACTCATCGAGTAACTGCTGCGCTTCCTGCATATGCTGCGCCGTGCGTTGCAAGCTTTGCTGCATGGTTGGCCAACGTGTTTTAAGCGCAGGCATCACGTGATGACGTAAATAATTACGGTCAAAGTCATCAGCGGCATTACTTGGATCTTCAATCCAGCTCAAATGCTGCTGCTGAGCATAGAGCAACAACTGCTGATGGCTAACTCCCAACAAGGGCCGCACTATTTGCCCTTGCTGCAAACGCCGAGTGACAGGAATACCGCGCAATCCAGCTACACCGGTGCCACGCATTAAACGAAACAGTAAGGTTTCCGCTTGATCATCTTGATGCTGCGCCATCAACAGCGCTTCATTGCTCTGCAAGTGTTCCTCAAAAGCAGCATAGCGCGCAAGTCTAGCCGCCTGCTCCACACTGGCAGTCGCTGCAACACTCACCTCAACCACGGTTAAAGGCACTTGCAACTCATCACACAACTGCTGGCAATGTGCTGGCCAAGACTCAGCAGCCTCTTGCAAGCCATGGTGAATATAAACGGCACGCAGTGGAGGGATGCTGTTGCGTTTAGCGAGTTGCACTAAAGCAAATAGCAACACAGTGGAATCCATACCACCAGAAAAGGCTACACATAATGATGAACTAGCACGCCACGACTGTAGAGTACTTAGAAGATGCTGTTCAATATCTAACATAAGATGCAGCCTCGAAAAGCAGGCTGCAAGGCGTATCCAAAGGAGTCCTTAGGACATGCCATTGCTTGAAGCCTGAGCAATTAAGCGATACCAAAACCCATCAATTTCTCATAACGACGCGCTAACAGCTCGTCAGTATCCAGCGTTAATAGCTCATCCAATTGCGCAGTCAAGGTTTCACGAATTGACTCAACTACCGTAGGCACATCACGGTGCGCACCACCCAGAGGCTCAGCAATCACATGATCAACAATCTTCAAACCTTGCAAACGCTCAGCAGTAATACCCATGGCTTCTGCAGCTTCAGGCGCTTTATCAGCGGTTTTCCACAGAATAGAGGCACAACCTTCTGGAGAAATAACGGCATAGGTTGAGTACTGCAGCATATTTAGACGATCACAAACACCGATCGCCAATGCACCACCCGAACCACCTTCACCGATTACGGTAGAGATAATTGGCGTTTTCAAACGTGACATCACACGTAAGTTCCAAGCAATGGCTTCACTCTGGCCACGTTCTTCAGCATCAATACCTGGGTATGCACCCGGCGTATCAATAAAAGTAAAGATTGGCATTTTAAAGCGCTCAGCCATTTCCATTAAACGGCAGGCTTTACGGTAACCTTCAGGACGCGGCATACCAAAGTTACGGCGTACTTTTTCACGCACTTCGCGACCTTTTTGATGGCCAATAACCATCACAGGCTTGCCATTAAAACGCGCAATACCACCAACTAACGCAGCATCATCAGCGAAGTGACGATCGCCATGCAGCTCTTCAAATTCAGTAAAAAGGTACTGCATATAATCCAACGTATAAGGACGTTGCGGGTGACGCGCCATACGGGCAATTTGCCAGCTGGTTAAATTGGCGAAAATACTTTTAGTCAGAGAGTTACTTTTCTCTTTTAGACGTGAAATTTCTTCACCGATATTTAAATCATTGTCATTGCCTACCAAACGTAACTCTTCAATTTTTGCCTGAAGATCGGCAATGGGCTGTTCAAAATCCAAAAAACTAGGGTTCATCAGGGGCATCCATTTTTCTGTTACGGCGGTTAGGCCGCGTTGCAATGTTTAAGGTTTACGGGCTTCTAAGACGCAAACCACCAATTTTGTTGTCCAGCAGAATCTGACAAAACTCGACACCAAAAAAGCGTACCGATGCTAGCGATAATGTAAAAAGACGTTATCACGACCAAATAGGTCACGTAACGCTTGAATCAGGTCATCAGTGGGCTCAATTTTCCAGTCTTGCGAAAACTGTAAAAGTGCCTTAGCACTCTCACCGTTGTAATTCATGGTTAACGGACACTCACCTTTATACTGCAATAGTAATGCCTTTAGACGAGTTAGACTGTCACGACTTAAGTCTGTCACAGACACATTCAAGCGTAAACTTTCTGCCAAACCCGTACGCGCTTCTTCCAAGCTCATCACTCGTTTAGCACGTAAACGCAGTCCTCCAGAGAAGTCGTCATGACT
>CAJDWG010000006.1_pt1 | contig 23122 bp, 20 predicted proteins | sample 7391571 | NCBI WGS metagenome assembly CAJDWG01 (sample SAMEA7055722, study PRJEB34461) | soil metagenome | biome: terrestrial ecosystem; feature: Peninsula; material: soil | place: Antarctica | collected 2016
TTACGATAGGCCTCTTCAAAACTATTGCTGTTTCTTATTGATTCGTAAGCATCTTTGCTGCTATCAAGAGTCTTCTGTGCTGCTTTTTGTATCAGTTTAAAGACAAGGTAAATAATAAATAAAATTATCAATATAACGATACGAATCATTTTACTATCTCAGTATGTGGTGTAATCCAATGACCATACGCCCAGAAACCTATAACGATTTCTAAAGTTATTGCCAAAATAATCAGTAGCCAAAATAATGGCTTATTTTGATAAATCTTATAAATAAAGTTTGGAGTTAGTTTAATAACCAGTTGATTGAAATCATTCCACGCTTCTTCAATCTCTTTTTTAAAGTCAGGCTTATTCACGTTTTATCCCTTATCAATAAAACATTTTTTCTGCTTCGCGTAAAATTGGTCACTGAATAATATCATGAATAAGTTAACCAACAAGGTTATTAATTGTCTGCAGTACGGCGAAGAACAATTGGCTTCTGTTTATTCCTAAAGGCTTAAAACGGTCAAAAATTGGAATAAAAATCACTCCCAATACCCAGAAAATGCTATTGAGCGGCAAGCCGACCTTAATAAAATCACTAAACTTATAGCCGGCAGCGCTATAGACCATCATATTGGTTTGATAACCAACAGGGGTCATAAAGCTGGTCGAAGCGGCAAAGGTAATCGCAATCAAAAACGGTGTGGGGTCAGCGCCCATCAGCTGCGCGGTAGAAAATTCTATGGGTGTTAATAGCACTGCAGCCGCGGAGTTACTCATCAGCTCACCCAGTGCTAACGCCATCAAGTAAAGCACGGCTAACACCACATGCGGGCCTAAATGGCTAACTAAACCTATGCTGTTATCTACCAAAAACTCTGCTGCACCACTACTGCTCATGGCAATTCCTAACGGCAGTAACCTAGCGCAGCCACTGTCACTACCGCAGCCATAGTGAATACGCGGTTTTTTGCTATGAGTTTCCTTGAGTGTAAATTGGTGGGTGTGGATTGGACACGTGTCAATTGGTCCGCCTATTACAAAGATTTTGAGATTAGCTTTCGTCAATGCATTCTTAACGACTCATCGTTTTTTGGCCTGAACTTGCAAGCGCTGGTGCTAGATGAATGCAAAGTACAGGATGTGGACTTTCGCGAAGGTGATTTTTCTTACGCGGTGATGACCTATAGCGACTTTACCCATAGCCTGTTTATGCGTACCAACTTACCAGTCGGCGAATTTTGCTGAATCCACACAGTACTCAATCAATATTCTAGAAAACCAACTGCAAGGCGCTAAGTTTTCTAAGCATGAAGCGGTGTATTTACTGGGAAGTTTAGGGGTTGAATTGGTTGATTAAAACTTGTTTTTAGTAGCGTATGTGGGTTATCGCACAGACAGTTGAATGAGGCACGGGTAGTTTTAATAGTGTGGGTTCTACGACTCATTAACTTTCTACGACTCATTAACTACAAACGGAGATAAACCATGAATTACGTAAATCGCGATTCCTTAGGTATTTATAAATCGTTCGAAAGTAATCCCAATAGTGATAATAATGGCCCTGGTCCTTATCTTATGGGTGCAGAAACACTGATTGGTAATAAAGTTTACAATACACAAGCAGAAGATCTGGGTGATATTAAAGAGATTATGCTTGATATGCGCAGTGGTCGTGTGAGCTATGCGGTATTAGAGTTTGGCGGCTTTCTGGGTATGGGTTCAAAACTCTTCGCAGTGCCTTGGAGCGTGTTGACACTGGATACTGTTGAAAAACGTTTTGTCTTTGATGTTAGTAAAGAAAGCTTAGAAAACGCACCTGGATTTGAAAAAGATAATTGGCCTAATATGGCTGACCCTGCATGGGAAAAAGGCATACACGATTATTATGGTGCTACGCTGCATCGTGAGGTCTAACTGCATTTAATCTCGTATTCTGTGCTTGAATTTCATCAAGCACAGATTTTTTCAGCTAACAGCCTGTCATATTCTTTTTTAATAACAGCGTAACATTCGCATGTACGCTGTTCCAAACCTAGACGATTAATAACTGTAATGTACCCTCTGCGATAGCGTATAAGGCCTGCTTTCTGCAGTCTTCCCGCTGCTTCGGTGATTCCTTCGCGCCTGACGCCTAACATATTGGCTATCAACTCCTGAGTAGCAACGATCTCGTCTGAATGCAATCTATCCAAATTAAGCAACAGCCATTTGCAAAGTTGCTGATCCAGAAGATGGTACCGACTACACACCGAAGTCTGTGCTATTTGTGTAAACAGTGCTTGTGTATAACGTAACAACAAACTTTGCATCGATTCTGCGCGCTCAAACTCTGTTTTGAGACATTCGCTGTTAAGCCGCAATGCATAACCTTCACTCTGCACAACTGCATAATGGGTTGTGGTTATCGCGCCCATAAATAGTGGTACTCCAATTACGCTCTCGTTACCAGCAATAGCGATTCCCACCGTAGCTCCGCTTTCCAACACATACGACAACGATACAATGGCAGTTGTCGGAAAATATACATGCTGTATTTCAGCCCCTGACTCGTATAACACCTTGCCTAATGGCAAATGAACTTTCTCTAATTCAGCACTAAAGCGTGCTCTGTCGACAACAGGTAAGAAAGCAAGAAGATGATTGTCCTGAGTTAGCGCAATGGGTATGTCAGACGACGCTAAAATCATATAAATTTCCTTCGAGATAACATAAAAATGCAGGAGAGGAGGACAGGTGAATTATTTTTGTTATTAACAAGAGCAGTATTATTAGCCAAGTGACAATTAATCCAATATTTTGGGTCGGATTGTAACTACGTGATTAGCTATATAATCAGCTAAACATAGCACTTATCAGTAACATAAATATGACCATGAATATAAAGCAAAGTGCCTTTAACTCAGGACTCTTATGCATGCTATTAATATTGTTGATAATAAATAAGGATAAGATTGCTCGGCGGCCATGTGTACACTGCTTAGTATTATTAGCTGTGTACACATGGTCGCTATATTGACAATTGGTTAATATATGCGCTTAAAAGGGCCAAAAAACTGGTATAAAAATAACGCCCAATACCCAGAAAATCATATTCAGCGGCAAGCCCACCTTGAAAAAGTCACTGAACTTATAACCCCCAGCGCTATAGACCATCATATTGGTTTGATAACCCACTGGGGTTAGAAAACTGGTGGAAGCGGCGAAAGTAATAGCAATTAAAAACGGTGTGGGATCAGCGCCCATCAGCTGTGCGGTAGAAAACCCTATGGGTGTTAATAGCACTGCAGCCGCGGAGTTACTCATCAGCTCACCCAGTGCTAACGCCATCAAGTAAAGCACGGCTAACACTACATGCGGGCCTAAATGGCTAACTAAACCTATGCTGTTATCTACCAAAAACTCTGCTGCACCACTACTACTCATGGCAATTCCTAACGGCAGCAACCCTGCGATTAAGATCACAATCGACCAGTCGGTACTCTCATACACCTCATCGGCATGAATGCAGCCGGCTAGGGTCATCGCCACAGCTCCAGTGAGTGCTGCAAGCGCGATTGGTAGCCAACCCAGCGCAGCCACTGTCACTACCGCAGCCATAGTGAATATGGCAAAGGGCGCACGCCAGCCATATTTCTGTGTTACTTCACGTTGAGAAATAACAATGACACTTTTATCTTTGCGCAGCGCAGCTAGATCCTTTTCCGGCAATGCCAACAGTAAAATATCACCGATACGCAGACGCAAGCTATTAAGCTGATTGCGCACCACTTGCCCGCGACGCTGTACGCCCATCACTGAAGCGTTATAGCGCCAGCTGCGATTTAATACCGCCAGCAGACGTCCTGCTGCGCGAGACTGCGGAGCAATCATTACTTCAGCCAAGACTGATTTATCCTGCTTTTCACCTTTAAGCTGAAAGTCAGTTTGTGTATTGAAGACGAGCTTTTGCTCATCTCTAAGGGTTTCAATATCAGACCAAACCCCACGGGTCAGTAAAATATCGCCTTCTTGTAGCTCTTGTGAACGTGGCGACCAATACTTTTCCCCGTTGCGCAGCAATTCCAATACATAGACATTGTAGTTTTTACTCAGCTGAGCTTGCTCGACCGTTATGCCTAATAATTTTGAATCCTCGGTGACTTTTAACTCACTAATATAGTGGCCAAACTCATATAGATTCTCCAAGTCTGCACTGCGTACATCGGGTAATAACCAGCGACCAACGGTCAGTAGATACAGGCAGCCAGCGACTGCGCAAATCGCCGCTAAAGGCAAAAACTCAAACATACTAAAGCCCGGGTGGCCCAGATCCTTAGCTACTGAGTTCACTAGCAGGTTGGTGGAAGAGCCGATCAAGGTAAATACGCCGGCCATTTGTGCAACATATGAGAGGGGAATCAATGTTTTTGAGGGCGCTAGACCGACTTTTAAGCTGGCAGCAATCACAATGGGAATAAAGATTGCCACCACCGCAGTGTTGTTAATAAATGGAGCAATTAAAATAATTAAGCCAAATAGCATCAGCAGAAACTGCAGTGGTGAGCGTGCGGCGCTCAGCATTTTTTGTATACCGCTGAGTGCACCACTGTTTTGCAGTCCAGCAGCTAGAATAAACATAGCTGCGACGGTGATAGTAGCAGGGTTGCTAAAGCCACTTAACGCTTGGCTGGGGCTGATTAAATTAAGCAGAGTTAGGCTGACCAACACCAAAACAGCAATAGCATCAACACGCAGCTTTTCACTAATAAAAAGCGCCATGGCAGACAGGGTAATTAGCAGAACGAGAAAAATATCTAGGGTCATAAGCATCTCATCTTATATTTTCAGCAGTAGAAAAATGATTTTATACTGCTATAGGTAACGCTACTATCGCTGTTCTGCGTTTACTTGTCTGCGACTATTAAGGATCAGGTGTGGCTTTGTGTGCAAAGTGACTGCCAAGCATGCACATACCCATGGCTGCCAAACCCAGTACCAACAGTGCAATCGGTAGAGTGAATAGCGAGGGAGCAGCCGCGATGCTGGCGATAAAGCCGATTGTCGCTGCTAATAAAAACTGCATAAAACCCATTAATGCTGAGGCAATGCCGGCATGTTGTTGAGTATGTGCCATGGTCACTGCAGTGAGGTTGCCAGTAATCATGCCGAGCATAGCGATGCCCAAGCCAAGTAGGATGCTATAGCTCCACAGGGTCTGCCAGCCTAACTGCACCAAGCTCATTAGCAGCAGGCCAATCACCATAAAACCACCTAAACCAATAAACAGAATGCGCGTGGCGCTGTACAGCTTTAATAAGCGCAAGTTGATTTGGCTGATACCAATCATCACCAAGGCATTCGCGGCAAAGATAAAGCTAAACTGATTGGGTGTTAGGCCAAACATATTAATAAAAACAAAGGGTGCATTATTCAAATAAATAAATAAACAGCCCAAGGTGCAACTGGTGGCCATGGTGAAAAAGAAGAAGCTGGGATTACTTATTTGTATCGCGTAGTTACGCACAATACTGCGCATCGACAGCGGTACACGGCGCTCGACCGGCAAAGTTTCAGGTAACCAGCGGATAGTAAAAAACCCACTCAGCACACCAAAAAAAGCTAATACCCAGAAAATCAGATGCCATTCGCCATAGAGTAAAATCAGCCCACCGAGCATCGGTGCAGTAATGGGAGCAATCATCATCACTTGCATCAGCATTGAGTAAATCCGTGCTGAATTTTGTGGATCGCAGGTGTCGGTGACTACGGCTCGAGAAGCAACAGAGCCTGCCGCAGCGCCAAGTGCTTGTAAAAAGCGGGCGACCAATAAACCTTCAAAACTAGTGGTTAACGCAGCGGCTAATGAACCTATGGTAAATACAGCGATACCAATCAGTAAGGGTGGCCGTCGGCCATAGCGGTCTAAGAATGGCCCATATAAGCCTTGACCAATGCCCAGTCCAACTAGGAATACCGTCAGGGTTTGTTGCACTTGCCCTTCGCTAATATCCAAGCTGGTGGCAACCGTTGGAAATGCCGGCAGATACATATCAATCGCTGCAGCCACCAACGCGCTGAGTGAAGCGAGGAGAAAAATCAGCTTCATACTGATTGTACTTTTTGTAGATGCTTGAGTAATAACGCTATTCCTTATAATGAATCAATAAACGGCACTAAAATCATTTTTTTAACATGGCTCGAATGCCAGCTAATGCATCGTTGCCGCGTGCTGCTTTGACTTCGACCGATGCTTCTTCTAGACCTTCCCATTGCAGATCTTCTTTAGGTAGCTCATCCAGAAAGCGACTGTGTATGCAATCAATGGTTTCACCGTACTGCTTACGTTTACTGGCAAAAGTAAAGGCAAGGTTGCGGCGTGCACGAGTGATACCGACATAGGCTAAACGTCGTTCCTCTTCGATGGTGTCGGCTTCAATACTGGAGCGGTGCGGCAGAATTTCTTCTTCCATACCCATAATATAGACGCTGGGGAACTCCAAGCCTTTAGAGGCGTGCAATGTCATCATTTGCACACCTTCTGCACCATCTTCGTCTTCCTCCTGGCGCTCGAGCATATCGCGTAAGACCAGTTTCGCGATGGCCTCTTCGATGGTCATTTCACCATCTTCGTCACGCTCTAAGGTGTTTTTTAATGCTTCGATTAAAAACCAGACATTACTCATACGGTATTCGCAGGCTTTTTCACTGGAGCTGTTTTGTCTGATCCAGTTTTCATAATCAATGTCGATGATCATTTCTTTTAGCGCATCGATTGGATCTTCAGTAAAACAGCGCTGGCGCAGCTTATCCATATAGTGCTTAAAGCGTGCTAAACGCTCGGTAAATCGCGCACTTAAATGCTCACCGAGGCCCATTTCCGCACAGGCTTCATACATGGAGACTTGGCGTTGGGTGGCATAGTTGCTGAGTTTTTCCAGTGTGGTCGAGCCAATTTCACGACGCGGCACATTGATCACGCGGAGGAAGGCGTTGTCATCGTCTGGATTGACCAGCAAGCGAAAGTACGACATTAAGTCTTTGACTTCCTGACGACCAAAAAAGCTGGTGCCGCCCGATAAACGATAGGGCACTTTATGCACCTGCAGCTTGAGCTCCATAATCTTGGCTTGGTAGTTGCCGCGGTACAAAATAGCAAAGTCGCTATACGGGCGCTGGGTGCGCATATGTTCGGTGAGAATTTCTAGGGCAATGCGCTCTGCTTCAGCATCTTCATTACGACAACGAATCACACGGATTTCATCACCATGACCCATCTCGCTCCACAACTCTTTGACAAACTCATGGGGGTTATTGGCGATCAGAGTATTGGCACACTTTAGAATACGGCTGGTGGAGCGGTAGTTTTGTTCCAGCATCACGATTTTCAGTGAAGGGAAGTCTTCTTTAAGCTGCATCAGGTTTTCTGGACGTGCGCCACGCCACTTTAACTAGCAGCTTGACCAGTAAATATTGACTGGTGTTGGTGTCTTGATACTCATCCACCAGCATATAACGAATACGATTACGCCATTTTTCCAACACTTCAGGATGGTTTTGAAACAGTTTTACTGGTTGGAAAATCAAATCATCAAAATCCACAGCGTTGTAGGCTTTGAGTGTGCGTTGATAATGGCTGTAGACAATAGCTGCGGTTTGTTCTTTGCCGCCACGAGCCAGTTCTAGCGCTTCTTCGGGCAGGACTAAATCATTCTTCCACTTGCTGATTAGGTTTTTAACTTCATCAGCACCATCATCACCGGCGTATTCTTTTTGCATAATATCGGTGAGTAAGCTTTTTACATCGGAGTCATCGAAGATGGAGAAGCCGGGCTTATAACCGAGTAATGCATGTTCACGGCGGATGATATTCAGGCCAAGGTTGTGAAAGGTGGACACGGTTAAACCATGACCTTCCGCGCCGCGTAATAACGAGGTCACGCGCTCTTTCATTTCACGCGCAGCTTTATTGGTAAAGGTGACCGCAACGATATAGCGTGCAGAAATGCCGCATTGCTGAATTAAGTAAGCAATTTTGCGAGTAATAACGCTGGTCTTGCCTGAGCCGGCACCGGCCAGAACCAGCATTGGGCCGCTGATATAGTTGACTGCTTCTTGTTGGCGGGGATTGAGCTTAGACATGCATCGAACCAGAATCGTTAAAGGCATTATTCTAGCATTGAAGTTGTGGAGCGAGGACCAATAGACGATTGCTGAGTTTCCACCGGTAGCTTTACCGAGCGCTAATGTTGTGTTCTATGCGCGTCAGAATAAAAAAGGCGCTCATCAAGAGCGCCTTAGTTGTTACCTTGGTCGTGTTACTCGCGAACCACATGCAAGAAATGCATATGTTGCTCATACTGATCAAGGATATCGTCAATCACTTCATCGCGTGACCAACCCATGATATCGTAATCCTGTCCGCCTTCTAGTAGGTAAACCTCGGCGCGGAAGTATTTACGTTCTTCACGCTCTTCAGTCTCGGTATCATCATCATCTGGCATGATAAAGTCCGGCTGAACATAAGCACGCGGGCGTATTTCATAGACAAAGTTCACTTCAACGTTGTGCTGCACTTCGAGCCTGCAGCGCTTATCGTCGCGACTTTCTACTGCAACGGTGTAGCCTTGTTTGCGCAGTTCTCCAGCAACTTCTTCAAATGCTGGTAATACCACTTCATCAATAAAGCGGTTGACGTGCGAGCGACGTGGGAACATGACCATGCTGCGTAAACGACGCTGCCAGCCACCGGCACTTTTATGCTGACGTGAATAATGCGTTGCACTTTGGTGCCTAAGCACACGCTTAGTCGAGTCAATATGTAATGCTTTTAACAGACCCCAAATAGCGATTAACAAAATCACCGAGAAGGGCAGTGCACTGGCAATCGTTAACGTTTGTAGCGCACCTAGGCCACCCGTTAGCAGCAGAGTAATAGCTACCACACCAGTCGATGAAGCCCAGAATACACGCTGCCATAATGGCGTTTCTGTTTTACCACCTGAGGCCAGCATATCAATCACTAATGAGCCTGAGTCTGCCGAGGTAACAAAAAACAATATCACCATACACACCGCTACCATCGACAGTAGAGTTGAGAAGGGGAAGTGTTCTAAGAAGGCAAACAGCGCTAGCGAGGAGTCGGCATTTACCGTGTCTGCCAGCTCTGTCATACCCTCCTTCATAATCAGATAGATGGACGTGTTACCAAATACGGTCATCCACATAAAAGTGAAGCCCGTGGGTACCAGCAATACGCCAGTGAGGAACTGACGAATGGTGCGGCCACGTGAAACACGTGCAATAAACATACCTACAAACGGTGACCAAGAAATCCACCAACCCCAATACAATAAAGTCCAGCCACCCAGCCAGTCGGTTGGGTTATAGGCGTAGAGGTTAAAGGTTTTATTAACGATCTCGGATAAGTAACCACCGGTATTTTCCACAAAGCTTTTTAGCAGTAAAGCGGTAGGGCCCAGTGTCAAAACTAAGGTTAAAAGAATCACCGCCAGCAGCAGGTTAACCTCAGATAAAATACGAATACCTTTATCCAAGCCGGTGGCTACTGAGAGGGTTGCTAAGGCGGTAATAGCGATAATCAGGATGACTTGGATGTTTGTACCAATTGGTAAATCAAACAGGTAGTTAAAACCACTGTTAATCTGCAACACACCATAACCGAGCGATGTGGCGATACCTAAAACCGTACTGATAATCGCAAAGATATCCACAGCATGGCCGATTGGGCCATAAATACGCTCACCAATTAATGGGTAGAGTGCTGAGCGTAAAGTCAGTGGTAAGCCATGCCGATAGGCGAAGAAGGCTAAAATCAGTGCCACCATCGCGTAAATTGCCCACGCGTGTAAGCCCCAGTGGAAGAAGGTCAGCTTCATAGCTTCTTTAGCGGCTTCAATGGTATTGGGGTCACCTACGGGTGGTGCAATAAAGTGCATCACCGGCTCTGCCACACCAAAGAACATCAAGCCAATACCCATACCTGCTGAGAACAGCATGGCAAACCAACTGGTACTTTTATAGTCGGGTTGGCTGTGGTCAGGGCCAAGCTTGATATCGCCGTAACGGCTAAAAGCGAGGAACATTGCGCTTAATAGAATCAGAGCAACGGCCAGAATATAAAACCAACTGACGTTCTCTACGATCCAGCCTTGCAAGTCACCAAAAAACGATTGTGCTGTGGTTGGGAAAATACTAGCGAACAGCACCAACATAGCAATGAGGATAGCAGACGTATAAAACACCGGAGGGCTTATAGTTGAACTGCGTTTACTGGGTGTTTCCATGTGAGCTCCTTGATGAAACCAAGTACATATTTTTACCGTACAGTCATTTTACGGGGTGTCTTATAGAGAATGCCTGTAAAATGTCAAGTTTCGAGATGATAGTCGACACAATTTTTACGTAAAAAAGCCCCCAACGCTGATTGTTCAACGATTGGGGGCATTTTGTGGCAGTGTAGCCTTTACTGGCTCTTAATCAGTACGTGACGTCAGTAACGCTGGGCGTTCTTTAGTGCGCGTACGTGATTCCAGTTGCTCAAGCTGTTCAAGACTTGGCAGGCGTTCACCTTTACGAATAATCAACGGCTGTGGCGCACTGCGTGCTTCACGGCTGGCTGCTGTATCACCCGCACCTGCATAGCGTGAATCATCACGACGTGGTGCATTGCGTGGTGTTTTTGGTGCGCGGCGTTTGTCCGCAGCGCCAGCAGGTGTTGCTCCACGTTCTGTGCGAGCAGCAGCAGAACGTGCATTACGCGCTTGCGTACCCGCAGCAGCAGGCGCATTACTATTGGGGCGACGGTTGTTGCCTTTGCTTTTATAGGGGCTGACGTAATCAACGCTATTACCAAAGTTATCAATGGCATCATCCAAAAACACTTCAGGGTCGCGATTCTGTGACGGCTGCTGAGTACCGGCAACTGGCGCAGATGCTGTGCGCTCATTACGTGTATTGCGCGGATTACGTGCGCGTGGTGCCGGCTTAGCTGCGCTAGAGCCTTCACTGCGTTCAGTCGTACGTGCTTCTGCTGGGCGACGGCCTCTTGGCTTGTCTGTGCCGCTGGCTTTATCAGCAGAGCGGGGCGCGTTGTTACGACCTGAACCACCGCCACCACGCACTGGACGTGGCGCACGCGGTTCAGCTTTCTCAATCACCACACTGCTTGGGTCAAAGCCCATGGTGTCGCCTTCTTCGATATTTTGACGCGTCATACGCTCAATGCCTTTCAGCAAGCGCTCTTCGTCAGGGGCAACCAATGAGATCGCTTGACCTGTACGGCCGGCACGACCGGTACGACCAATACGGTGTACATAGTCTTCTTCAACGTTAGGCAGCTCAAAGTTAACCACGTGCGGTAATTGGTCAATATCCAGACCGCGTGCTGCGATATCGGTAGCGACTAGAATACGTACACTGCCGGCTTTAAATTCAGCTAACGCCTTGGTGCGCGCATTCTGGCTTTTGTTACCATGAATCGCAGCAGACGCTAGGCCGTTCTTGTCGAGGTATTCAGCTAAACGGTTAGCACCGTGCTTGGTGCGGGTGAACACTAATACCTGTTCCCATGCGCCAAGGGTAATCAAGTGCGCTAGTAATGCACGCTTGAGTGACGATTGAATACGGAACACACGTTGCTCAATGCGCTCGACCGTGGTGTTCGGTGGCGTGACTTGAATGCGCTCAGGGTTGTGCAGTAAACGACCCGCTAAGCTTGTAATGTCGTTAGAGAAGGTCGCTGAGAACAGTAAGTTTTGACGCTTGCTTGGTAATTTGGCTAAAACTTTCTTCACATCATGGATAAAGCCCATATCCAACATACGGTCGGCTTCATCCAAGACTAAAATTTCGACACCGCTTAAATCAATTTTGCCTTGATTAACCATGTCTAATAAACGACCTGGGCAGGCAACTAAAACATCTAAACCTTTGGCGACCGCATTGGCTTGCGGGTTCATACCCACACCACCAAAAACACAGGCGCTGACAAAAGGTAAGTCACGGGCATAGAGTCTGAAACTGTCGTGCACTTGTGCGGCGAGCTCACGTGTTGGGGTTAACACCAATACACGGGGCTGACGCGGACGGTGACGGTTTGCGCGATCAGGCTTACCGTTCGGGAATAAGATCTCTAAAATAGGTAAAGCAAAACCACCGGTTTTACCGGTACCGGTTTGGGCAGCAACCATCAGGTCGCGACCTTGCAAAGCCGGGGGAATCGCCAGTAATTGTACAGGCGATGGAGTTGTATAGCCGGCAGCTTCAACGGCGTTAACTAGGGCCTGAGATAGACCTAGGGCAGAAAAGGACATGCAGTCTTCCTGTGTGTCGGCGACCCGCCGACTTTGGGGCGCAAAATTATAAATGCTCCATACCAGTGCATAAAATATATGCACTCCATCCACGAATCATGTCCTGCGCTGGGCATCAAACTGGATGGAGGTATATCGCTAGAGTGGCCTTAAGGCCTGATTTCAGCGGTTAAGCTGGAGATTATCCCAAACAGCTAAACTCGGTTCAGCTTGGTTAAGTGTGTAGAAGTGCAAACCAGGCGCGCCACCTTCTAAGAGACGCTCACACATGTTTGTAATAACTTCTTCACCAAAGGCTTGGATGCTTGCTGAATCGTCGCCGTACGCTTCGAGTTGTTTACGTACCCAGCGCGGTAGCTCAGCACCACAAGAATCAGAAAAACGTGCCAGCTTACTGTAGTTGGTAATTGGCATAATGCCGGGCACGATTGGGATATCAATGCCTAGTTTACGCACTCTATCGACAAAATAGAAGTAACAATCGGCATTAAAGAAGTATTGAGTGATCGCGCTATCGGCGCCAGCATGTACTTTGCGAGCGAAATTTTGTAGGTCAATTTCAAAATCACGTGCTTGTGGGTGCATCTCTGGATAGGCTGCAACTTCAATGTAAAATTGGTCGCCGGTTTCGTTGCGGATGAACTCTACCAGCTCATTGGCGTAGCGTAATTCACCGTTGGCCATACCCATACCGGATGGTAAGTCACCACGCAGGGCAACAATGCGCTTAATGCCAGCATCTTTATAGAGATTCAGCAGTTCGCTTAAATCTTCTTTACTGTCGCCCACGCACGAAAGGTGTGGCGCAGTGGGTACTTTAATTTCGCCGTCTAACTGTAAAACAGTATTGAGCGTACGGTCGCGAGTTGAACCACCTGCACCATAGGTGCAAGAGAAAAAATCAGGATTATAAGTGGCCAGTTTTGTTGCGGTTGTTAGCAGTTTTTCATGGCCAGCATCGGTTTTAGTGGGGAAAAACTCAAAACTGATATGAGGTTGATTGCTCATAGAACAGGTCCCTAAATATAAAAATGTATGGGCAGCCTAAAATGCAAAAGGGGCAGCGATGCCACCCCTTTTTTTGGCAACTTAGTAGCGGTAAGTTTCTGGCTTATAAGGGCCGTCAATAGGTACGCCAATGTAGTCAGCTTGCACATCGGTCATGCGGGTAATCACACCGCCAAAACCTTTGACCATTTCTAGAGCAACTTCTTCGTCGAGCTTTTTCGGTAACACTTCAACGGTTAATGCAGTCATTTTTTGCTCAGCATTTAATTGAGCGAATTTACGCTCAAATAAGTGCATTTGTGCCAAGACTTGGTTAGCAAACGAGCCATCCATAATGCGACTTGGGTGGCCAGTGGCGTTACCCAAGTTCACTAAACGACCTTCTGATAGCAGAATTAAGTAGTTGTCGTTACGTGGATCAAAGTCGCCAGAACCAGTGCGGTGAATTTTGTGCACCTGTGGTTTAACTTCTTCCCAGGCCCAGCTTTTACGCATAAATGCAGTGTCGATTTCGTTGTCAAAGTGACCAATATTGCAGACGACAGCGCGTTTTTTCAGGGCTTTAAGCATGCCTGCATCACAGACATTAGCGTTACCAGTGGTGGTGACGATTAAGTCAATTTTACCCAGTAATGCTGTGTCGATGCTGGCGTCAGTACCGTCATTAATACCGTCGATATACGGAGAAACCAACTCGTAACCATCCATGCAAGCTTGCATGGCACAGATTGGGTCAATTTCAGAGACTTTAACAATCATGCCTTCTTGATTCAGCGACTGTGCAGAACCTTTACCTACGTCGCCGTAACCCACAACCAATGCTTGCTTACCGGATAACAGGTTATCGGTACCGCGTTTGATTGCGTCATTTAAGCTGTGACGGCAACCGTATTTGTTGTCGTTTTTGCTTTTGGTAACTGAGTCATTCACGTTGATTGCAGGAACTTTCAATGTGCCTTTTTTCAGCATTTCCAGCAGACGGTGTACACCAGTGGTGGTTTCTTCAGTGACGCCGTGGACGTTTTCTAAAACCTGTGGGAAACGTTCGTGCAGGATACCGGTTAAGTCGCCACCATCATCCAGAATCATATTGGCAGCCCAAGGCTGGCCATCTTTCAGGATGGTTTGCTCGATGCACCACTCATATTCTTCTTCCGTTTCGCCTTTCCAAGCAAACACTGGAATACCCGCAGCAGCAATTGCCGCAGCCGCTTGGTCTTGGGTTGAGAAAATATTACAGCTGGACCAGCGCACTTCTGCACCCAGTTCAGTCAGCGTTTCAATCAACACTGCAGTTTGGATGGTCATATGGATGCAACCAAGGATTTTTGCACCCTTAAGTGGCTGCTCACCAGCGTATTTAGTACGCAAAGCCATTAGTGCAGGCATCTCAGATTCAGCAATAATGATTTCACGACGACCCCAATCGGCCAGTGACATATCAGCAACTTTATAATCAGTAAAATCAGCAACAGCGCTCATAAAATGAGTTCTCCATTCGTAATTAGCGAATGGGCGCAGTTTGCAAATATGCAGTTGTATAGACAACTGAAAGGCAACTGTTTCGAGCCTGACAGGAGAATCCTGCTGCAGCGCCCCTCGAATCTGTTGGTCACCATGGCTTGGCCATAGCGCGGGGTGATTATAGCGAGGCTTTTCCAATTGACAAAGGGGTAAGCGTTGAAGTTTTTCATTGATAGACGATTTTTTGTATTAAAGTAACGCTTCAATCTAAAATAATGAATGTCGGAGTGCCTATGACCATTGCTTATTGGTGCGTTTTAATTGCCTTAATGTTGCCGTATATCGCAACCGGTGTGGCAAAAGCGAGCGCTGGTGGTTTTACCCCGAAACACAATCATGATCCGCGTGCGTTTTTAGCCAATGTACAAGGCGTGGCTAAGCGTGCTCATAATGCACAGCAAAATGGCTTTGAAATCACACCAGCTTTTGCTGCAGCAGTGATTATTGCGCATTTGGCTGGCGGTGCTGAGCAAGGTCTGCTGGATCAGATGGCTATCGCCTTTGTTGTCAGCCGTGTGTTGTACACTTTGTGTTATCTGGCGGATTGGGCGCTGTTGCGTACAGTCGTCTGGTCAGTGGGCCTAGGTATCATTGTTGCTTTGTTTTTTGTGTCGGCTTAACTGGTCAGTGCGAAAATCAGCCTGTAAATTGCTTATAGATTGCAGGCGGTTTGCAGATTAACGGTGCTTGGTTTGTCGCTTATAACGGTGGATACTGGCACTTGTTTGCAGTCTAAGTCTAATATTTCTTATGAATTCAAGTGGTGAGTGTGTGCTAAAGCGTAGTGTATTGCTGGCAGTAGTAATGAGTTTAGCGGCCTGTGGTGGTGTTGATCCCAACTCGCCATTGGGGAAACGTACAGCGATTTTTAAAGAGATGCTCAATGTCAGTGAGGATTTAGGCGGCATGCTGCGTGGCCGTATTGCTTACGATGAGCAGTTGTTTGTTGAAAAGGCGCTAGAGCTGGATACATTGTCCAAAGAGCCTTGGCAGCATTTTCCTAGCATTAAAGATGATGACAAATCCTCTGCCCGTGATGATGTATGGCAGCAGCAGGAGCGTTTTCAAGAGTTAGCGCGGGAGTTAGAAGGTACGACAGGACGTTTAGTTGCCAGTACCACTGAGTCGCCACTCAATCAGAGTGTGCTGAGCGTGCGTGTGCAAGCGATTGAAGATGCGTGCGAGTCGTGTCACAAAGAGTTTCGTGCGTATTAATAGCTAATACTAAAAGAGGTATAACAGAGCAATCACACCGCAATGGGTGATCGCTCTGTTATCTGCTGCAGACTTAATGCAGCGCGCGGAACGATTCCAGTAGTGCTGGAATACCTTTGAACATACCGACAGCGGCCATCACAGTACACAGCCCGACAAAGACGATCGAAGGAATAATCCAACGGTCGGTACGGGTCATTTTCTGGCCACGTTCTTTATCGCCTATGATGCCAATATTGTCCAACAGTACAGTCAAAGACCAACCAAATACTGGATTGACCAGAGCAGAAGAGAAAATCACAATCGCTGCTGATTGTGCAGTTTTACCTTCACGGGTCATTTGCATACCAGCTTCTAATAGCGGCAAGTACACGCCAACAATTAGCGCAACACTAAGCACTGGTGGCCAAATCGCTAAGTCCATTGGGTAACCCCAGACCGCAGCAACCACACAGAGCAAACCTGTTAGTACCGCACCTGCTGGAATCGGACGCTTAGCAATCGCTGCCGGTACAATATAAGTACCCCATGACGAAGCTATATTGGCACCACCTAAGGCTGTACCCACAACTTGACGCGTTGCGGCTACGATCATGGTGTCGTCAATATTCATCACGACTTTTTTAGCGTCTTTTGGGTAATTCAGATATTGGAAAGCGCGGTGACCTAAGAAGTCAGGAGACCACATTGCAATCGCCAGCACCGCAAAGGGTGCAGCAGCAATAAAGTGTTGCATATCAGGTAGACCGAGTTTCCAGCCAGTTTCTTCGCCCCACCAGTAAGCAGGATTCATATGTGGCAGACCGGGTTCTGTAGTGAACTCAAAGGGCGCGCCCAAAGCAAAGGCAAGGCTTGCAGCTAGTATTGCGCCCAGTGGAATTGCCAACCAACGCTTACCAATATGCTCTAAATAGGCATACATAATGATTGTGGCAAGAATCACCACGAAAGCGATATAGCCTGCATCAAAGCCTTCTGCCCACGCATAGAGGTATTTGATTTGTGAGGTCATGCCAATAAAGCCTAAAAACAGCAATAACCCCCCGCAGACCCCATCACTGGTCAACCTTCCCAGCAAACTACCGCCTTTAAATATCCCTAGGGTAAAGCCTAAAACCCCGATCATTATCCCCAAAGCCATTGGGTGACCACCGGATGCCACAATAATAGGTACCAATGGAATCAGCGGGCCGTGAGTACCAGCGAGGTTAGCGGTAGGAATCAGAAAACCAGAGAAAATCACCACAAATAACACTGCAGCAATTAACATTTCATAGCGGGCGTTTTCAATCACAAAGGATTGCGGCAGACCTAAAGGTTCGGCAAACGCAGCAACAATCGCTGCCACCATAACAATTTTGCCGATAGTAGCTGCCATTGCTGGCACCCAGTCTTCAATTTCAAAGCGGTAGTCGCGAAAGGGTAAGTTTATACGCCAACGGCGTGGCGACATAATACTAAGTTCGTGCTCTAGGTATTCTTGACGCGATGCAAACTCGCTTTGCGGGCGGTGCAGTTCGCGGTAACTTTGAGAATCATTATTTTCCATTTTATTGCTCTTTTAATATATGCCGCAAACAAAAAGATAGGCACCGAGGGGTTAATGTGCAGTAACACAATACATGGACTATCTTTGCTAATGTTTCTTATTTTTATGAGGGGCGTACAAATACAGATGAATAAATTGCCATGAGTCGTAATCCAATTAAACGAGCGTATCTTGGTCATTCATTTTTACAACCGCAATACGCCTTTTGTATGGGGCTTTTTTTGGCGTGAATAATACTTGCTGGTTCGATGCTAATAACGCTCAGTTATTCAAAGCCTTCAACCCGGTGCTGTTGTAAATTTAAAGCAGCTTCTTGCACCTCAGCATGTTGAAAAAAAGCATAAGCTTGCCGAGCATATCCACGACTTAAGTGACGTTGTTGCTGCCAGTCTTGCTCGCTTAATGTGGTTAATGTGTGCCAGTTATCGTCAGGTTTTGGCGTGATGGCTGGCGGTGCGCCCAGCGCCTTTAGCCAGATTGGAAAAGATTTTTGTTTAGCTTGAGCAAATGCTTGGGCGGTCTGTGTGCTGCGCTTTTTTGCAAAGCTGGGGATATTTGCTAAATCATCCGTGCTAAGTGCCAGCCAATCGGTAATTTTTTGGATGTGCTTTGCATCAATCAGCGCTTGCCAGGTTTGCGCGCCAATCCCAGGCATATTTAATGTTTTTTTATTGCCTAACCAAGTCAGGCGAGCGAGAAACTGTTGTTGGCATTCGGGGCTAACGTGCCAGCAACTGAGTGTGTGGTAGTTACTGGCGTTAGGCAGATTGATCTGTTGCTGCTGTGGGCTGCGCCAAACCACCTCTTTAAGTTGTGGAATAGCATGCCCAGATAAGGCGATAGCCACATGATCACCTTTATTAAGAGCGAGCTGTTGCAGGCGCGAGAGTGAACCTAGGCTGACTTTGCGAATGGTTTTGTCATCTAAGCGTACTGCCTGTAAGTGCGCGATCGGCGTAATGCGGCCACTGCGGCCAATATTAAAGGTGACATCAGTCACTATCGTCAGCGCTTGTTCCAATGGATATTTTAACGCTACAGCCCAAAACGGCGGATAAGCACTGCGTGGGTGAGTGATATTGCGGGAGCTTTGCTTAATCACTAAACCATCACTAGCAAAAGGTAGTTCTGATTTATACCAATGGTCACGCCAGTGCTTGGCTTCGATAAAGGTTTGTACTGGCTGACTGTAGGTGCTGGTATCTGTAAAGCCCAAATGCTGCAGTTTAGTGAGACGTTCTTGCATGTTGGCTGGGCCATCGGGCCATTCCCACACCAAGATGCCAATTTTATCGCCATCCACGGTATTGAGTACCTTGCGATTGAGTAAGCCAGCGACTTGGCCGCGGGCATTACTGCCGCCATGCTGCGCTTGAATATGTTTGGGTTGATGCAAATACAACTCGCCCTGCAAAGTGAGTGTTACTCGCTGCGTTGCTAATCGTTTGGGCACTGCAGCAATTGCCTGCGCATGTGCTAGCCAGTTTTGTCCTGCTAAACCATCACCACGGCTGAGCATCTGTTTTAGCTGTCCGTTTTTATAAACCAGAGTTACCGCGACGCCATCGACTTTAGGTTGTACCCAAAGATCATCGCGTTTTTGCATCCATTGTCGCAATTCTGTTTCGCTGAGCTTTCTTAAACCCATTTGGCTAAAGGGCAGTTTAAGACTACCGCGTGCTGATTTTAGTGCATTGGTGGCAGGCTCTTGAGTTGGTGAGTTGGTAAAGCATTGCTGCCAAGCCTGTAGTTGCTCGCGGGCTTGATCGTAGAGTTCATCTGCAATGGGTGAGGTTGCATCGCGGTGATAGCTGTGATCCCAATCGGCTATTTGCTGGCGTAATGTACTGATTTCTTGTTCGGCTTGTTCTGGTGTCCAAACCGGGCAGTTTGCTAGAGACAATGGGCTGATCAATAGCGTGCTAAGAAACACGAGAGACGACAAAATAGACCTAAACATACTGGGCATCCTTGCTGGTGATATGTGTTAACTCAGTGTAGCCAAGAATTGTCCAGTGTCTGGGTTAAGGTTTGTTTAAGGTGTAAGCGTTAAGGTAGTAGCTATAGTTTTAAGAGGCGAGGGCAATGAAAAAGATAATGTATGCAGTGGCCTTGGTGGTTCTAGCTGCTTGGGGACTGACAATTATTGGGGATAACCCAACTGTGGATGTGTGGTGGTGGCGCAAGCAGTTGATCTATGTGACGGGGCTGGGCTCTTTTGTGCTGATGTCGCTGATTATGGTGCTGGCGGTGCGGCCGCGTTGGCTAGAAAAGCCATTGCATGGATTAGATAAAATGTATCGTCTGCATAAATGGGCGGGCATTTGGGCGATTAGCCTTGGTATCAGTCACTACTTATTGAAGTTATCTAAAAGTGTGTTGCGCGAGTTTGTTGAGCGCGGGGCGAAAGAGCCGCGTATTGAAACGATTTTTGATATGTTTCGCGGCGCAGCCAAAGATCTAGGTGAATGGTCGGTATGGATTCTCGGTATTATGTTGATTATCACCTTATGGCAGCGTTTTCCTTACCATATTTGGCGTTATACCCATAAAGCCTTAGCTGCTATTTATATCGTGATTGCCTTTCACAGTGTTGTCTTAACGCCGGCTGGCTGGTGGTTACAACCCGCAGGTATATTAGTGGCAGTCTCGACCTTAGTGGGTGTGTATTGTGCATTTTTAGCGCTGAGTGGTCGTATTGGTCGTACTCGTCGTTATCAAGGTACGGTACTGAGTATTAAGCAGCACAATGGTGACTTGCTTGAGGTGACCTGTCAGTTACCTAAACAGTGGACGCATCAGCCTGGGCAGTTTGCCTTTCTTACTTTTGACCGCTTTGAAGGTGCGCATCCCTTTACAGTGAATAGTGCTAACCATGGTGATGGCCAAGTACGCTTTGCGATTAAGGCCTTGGGTGATTACACCACGCGTTTACAGACTGAGTTAGAGGTAGGGCGACCGGTAACGATTGAAGGGCCTTATGGCTGCTTTGATATGCAGTTGGGCCGTAGTAATGAGCAAATTTGGATTGGTGCAGGGATTGGTGTAACGCCTTTTGTTGCGTGGCTTGAATCTCTGCAGGCTACTCCTCAGCAAGCACCTAAAGCAACTCTGTATTACTGTGTGAACAATGCGCAAGAAGGTGTATTTGCTGAACAGTTACAGCGTTTATGTGCTGCGCTGCCGAGCATTACTTTGCACTTGCATTACAGCGACCAGCTTGGGCATTTATGTGCTGAGCAGGCTTTACAAGGTAAGGGTGCTGATACGCAGATGTGGTTCTGTGGCCCAAATATTTTTGCTGATGCATTGCAAAAGGGTATGCAAGCGCAGGGCTGTCCAGCACGCAACTTTCATAAAGAGTATTTTCAAATGCGTTAAGGCTTCACTATGGGTTTGCGGGCAGCTTTCCGCAAACCCAGCCTTGCCTCGTATCTGCTTAAAATTAACGTTGCAACCTGAGCGGTATGCGAGCTTTTGTAGCAGTAGGCCATGCCTACGATTTGCAGTGCTTGTTAAACATTAATAGTGTGTGCAGGTTTTGCTTTAGAGCGTGGACGCCTAGGGTTGCTGAATATCAGTCGAGCGATACACCCACTCAATCTCAGGGTAATCAGCAAAAGCTTGAGGAAATAAATACTCACCACTTAATAGCGGTGCGTTCACTTGCTGCCATTTAGGCTGAAAAGGGCGTGCCATATTGTTTAGCGCATCAGCTATTAGCGTGGTGCAATACAAATGCTCTGTACTGCGCTCGGCCAAGACAAACGGCTGTTGCAGTTGTTTAAGCACTCGCTCTGCCGCTCGTTGATTTTCGTCTTCGGTAACAAAACGAGGTCGCGCAATAGCAAAGCTGCGGGCTAATTGCGGATCAATAAAGTCGTTTAGAGTAGAGGTTAAAACCTGATTCGGTCGCTGCGGATCATCATCAGTGGTGGCATGCGCAATTAAGGGCTCTGGCTGGATGCTAACGATCATACCAATATGTGAAAACTCACTATCGCTTAGCGTTTGAATCAGGCGACTTTCTGCTGAAGTACCGACACGAAATACCCAGTCACCCATCGCTAATGGTGGGACTTTAGCCAGAGAAAATGCAGGGCGTGCAGCTGGCGCTTGAGCAATATACAACACCGTACTCAAGCTCAGTACTACACAGAGCAATAAGACGATACGCAGCGGATATTTACCCAAACGCGCCAAAGTGTTTAGCACGTTAGGCTAGTTCTAGAGAGAAACTTTCCAGCCGTCATCAGTTTTAACCATAGAAATATTTTCACGTTTTTCTGATGCGCTGTCTTTTTTATAACGGATGGTCGCGATGATATGAGCGCGTGTTTTGTCATCGTTATATTCAGGTTTCGAGTAGCTGATATCTTTCACTCCGCCCAAGCTGATTGCCCGCGTACTGGTTTCTGCTAGCAGCATTGTCAGTTTGCCGCGCACTAAGGAATCTTGGCCTTCAACGGCATCCGCTGGAATATATAAAGTGTCCATCACGCCATCGATGTCATTGGCTAATACTGCCGTAATATAGTTTTGTGCGACTTTTTCTGGTGAACTGTTGGCGGAGCAGGCGATGAGCAGCGCTGCAGTCAGCAGCACAAACAAGCCATTACGAAGAATCTGCATGGGTAATCCTTTAAGTGGACAGAATAGAGGCGTGCAGTATAACTAATGTCATGCTGGGCTTGGGTGAATTGTTAGTTGCGCTATGTCTAGTTTCAGCCATGTTGTAGCTGCTGACCTAGATAGAGATATACAGGCTGTGTTTTACTAGACGGCAGGTCTAATTCTATAGCCGCCGTCATTCTTTGCTAGGAGTCATCGATACCATGCTTAATTTTGATTTTTATAACCCAACACATATCAGCTTTGGTGAAGGAAGCATTGCTAAATTAGATGGTTTTGTACCTGAGGATGCCAAAGTGATGGTGTTATTTGGTGGACAAAGCGCCCAGCGCACCGGTACTTTAGATGAAGTGCAAAAAGCTTTAGGCGAACGTCAGGTACAGTTATTTGGCGGTATTGAAGCCAACCCAACCTATGAAAAACTGATGGAAGCAGTACAGATTGTCCGCGACGAGAAGATCGACTTCTTGCTCGCTGTCGGTGGTGGTTCAGTAATTGATGGCACCAAGTTTGTTGCTGCTGCAGTGCCTTACACAGATGAGCCGTGGAATATTCTGCTCAGCGGTGGCAGCGATATTAAGGCGGCGCTGCCAATGGGTGCGGTACTCACTCTGGCTGCAACTGGTTCAGAAATGAATAATGGCAGTGTGATTACCCGTAAATCTCTGCAATCTAAACTACCTTTCCACAGTAATTTAGTCTTTCCGAAATTCTCTATTCTTGATCCAACCAAAAGCTTCACCTTACCCGAGCGCCAAGTGGCTAACGGCGTGGTTGATGCCTTTGTACATATCATTGAGCAATATTTAACCTACCCAGTGAATGCGCCAGTACAAGACCGTTTCGCTGAAGGTTTGCTGCAAACATTAATTGAAGAAGGCCCATTAGCACTG
>CAJDWG010000003.1_pt1 | contig 22634 bp, 24 predicted proteins | sample 7391571 | NCBI WGS metagenome assembly CAJDWG01 (sample SAMEA7055722, study PRJEB34461) | soil metagenome | biome: terrestrial ecosystem; feature: Peninsula; material: soil | place: Antarctica | collected 2016
GCTCAATCATAAGTTAAGCGGTGCAAACCACTGTGTCCACACCCGCAACTCACAGTTAACACTGGGCGGCTGTAACTCTGTCAGCGCATCATTACCCAGCACCCAAGTACGCATTGACGCGTATTTGGCGAAGCATTCTTGCCACTGCGTTGTTGCCGTTGCTTGATCGTCAATAAACAGCAGCGCATGTATCGACAAATGCTTAGCTGCTTCTAACAATGATTCCAGCGCCATCGACTGATCAAACTCAAGCGGCTTATAACCTTGCTCAAAGCAAAACAAGGCAACTAACTTGGGCAAATATTCAGGCGTGTGCGCAGCGGCCTGAATCACAATGCGTTTACTAGGTAAGACCGGCTGACTGTACAACGCATGCAAACGCACCTGCAGACGACGCGTTAAACTACTGCGCCAAAATGCTAAAGCTACACTGTGATGCGCTTGCTGCTGCAATTGTTGCTCAATATCAACCAAGAGCATACGTAGCGCATTGAGGCTGTAATCCGCAAATAAACGATCTAACAAACGTTCCAGCACCTGAACTTGCAACTGGCTGACTGCTAAACGAATTTTCTCAACTAGCTGACTGCTATCACTGTCCGATACCAAAGCCATGGTTTGCGCTGCACGCGGTGGTGACTCACTGATCACAGCTTTAATACGGCTGATGGGTACACCTTCATCCATCAAGCGTAATGTTTCATGCAGAAAATCAATATGCTCTTGGCTGTATAAACGATGCCCTGACTCAGTACGCACCGGTTCAATTAATTGATAGCGGCGCTCCCATGCGCGCAGGGTAATAGGATTTACCCCAGTCAACCGAGCCACTTCGCGGATGGGGTACAGTGCGTTCTGGTCGATTGCATTGCTCATGGGACATCATTCTCAGTAAGGTGTGTTAATAATCAATCGTATACATAACTTATGCAACAGTGAGCGATTGTACCGCTCAGCGCTAATCTTGGCGATGTTTTAGCCGTCTATCTGCTTAATCCTTGCGTTAATTTGCGTTTAAGTTGTACAGATAGTGGTTGCTGCCCCAGCCAAATACCAAAGTACAACGCTTTAAACCCAGGTGTTTCAATACGAACCAGTTCAAGACCGTTAAGCAATAAAGCTGTGCCCTGCTCTGGCTGGAAATCCAACTGATAGCAATCACCTTGCTTAACCGGTTGATAGGCGGCATGCAGGCGGTTAACTGCTTGCTGTAACTCATCTGATAAAGACTCAGGTAAGCCATAACTCGCGCCTTCAATAAAGTTTTCAGCAGATAAACTACGGGCATAACACAACTCAAGTCGCGCGGGAGTGTGCTCGGCTAAGGCCTGCTCTAAAGTCACATTTGCATCGGTAAAAAACGCTGCATCGTACACTTTAAACAAACCCCAGCGTGCAGTCCCCGCACCCACCTGAGCCAAGTTAGCATGAGCCATATTGACCAGTGCTAACAAAATAAAGCAGCACAGAATCCTCACGGCTGTGCCTTGCTAAAAAACAATGTCACTTCGCCCACATTAAAGCCCCACTTAGTGACTTGCGCGCGATTGAGCATGACGCCATCAGTTTGTAAAAACATCCAGTCATCAAATTTAACGTGAATACTGCTGTCTTTGTAAGGCAAATCTAAGGTGTAGCGCCAGCTAAAGATTGATCCTGCGCTGCGCCCTTGCGCCTCGCCAATCACATCACCAGCGGTACCACTGTAAAGGTTGTCAGCAAGGCGTTTAATCACCCAAACACGCTGCTCTTTCTCGCCATCGTCATATAGAAACTGCTCATCAAGTGTCAGCACATCGTCTTTTATCGTGCCGGTAATCGCCACAGTAAAGCGACGTTTAACTGCACCAGAACGGTCTTGAAACTGACCATAAGCTTGGGTGTCACCGGCGAAATAAGTGAACAAATCAAGCTTGGGTTCGGTCTGCGCATAATCTTGCACTTTAGGTGAGCTACAGCCTGCCAGCAGCACTAAGCTACAAAGTGCAAATATATAGTTACGTATTTTCATCACGCATGCTCCAGTGTCAGTTGCACCACATCGGTGGATCGGCTTTCAAAACCCACACGACAATAATCGAGGTAATAACGCCAAATACGTTGAAAACGTTGATCGTAGCCAAGCTCTAATAGCTGCTCAGACTGCGTAGCAAAGGTTTGCTGCCACTGCTGTAATGTACGTGCATAATCTTGCCCAAAGGACAGTTCATTACTGACTTTAAAGCCATGTTCCTGCACCAACTGATGCAACTGCTCCTTAGAGGGCAACAGGCCACCTGGGAAAATAAACATCTGAATAAAATCAACATCATTTTGATAACGCTCAGCACGCTCATCTTCAATGGTGATGACTTGTAAAACAGCTTTACCGTCGGTTTTTAGTAAACGTTTAAGCTGGGTAAAGTAATCATGCCAATACTCTTTACCGACCGCTTCAAACATCTCAATACTAACAATATGATCAAACTGGCCTTGCTGATGACGGTAATCCATCAAATTCAATTGTGCGTGCTCAGCCAAACCTTGGCGCTGCATACGTTGATTAGCAAACTCAAGCTGCTCAGTGGATAAGGTAATACCGGTCACATTGCAGCCTTGCTCGGCAGCGCGCTCGGCAAAACCACCCCAGCCACAACCAATCTCGAGAATATGATCGCCCGCTTGCCAGTCCAGCTCATCCAAAATACGTTGATATTTCTTGGCCTGAGCCTCTTCCATACTTTGCTTAGGATCAGTAAATAAAGCACTGGAGTAGCTCATGGTTTGATCTAACCACAGCTGATAAAAATCATTGCCCAGATCATAATGTGCGCTGATATTTTCACGGCTGTTTTCAATCGAATTATGGTTGGCACGGTGACGTTTTAAGAAACGCTGATAAAACCAATTAAAGCCTAAGCGCGTATCACTTAACGCCTGCTCATTGGCTGCACCCAGTTGCAACAAACTGTATAAGCACGGCGTATCAATCAGCTGATCGGCATAAGCTTTGGCAAAACCCAACTCGCCCTGACTGCTAAATAGCCAGATAAATTTCAGCGGTTGCTTAATAATTAACTCAGCATGCACACCAGCATGAATGCCAGAAAAACGGCGCTGCTGCTCACCAATAGTTACGGTTAACGAACCATGTTGGATACGTTCAAAAGGTAAATGCTTAAGTAACCAAGCAGCCAATTTGGGCGAGCGCCATGAACTGAGCAAGCCCGTTTGTGTGCGCGTTAACATAATGTCATCTCCGAATGGCTGTATTGAATAGCTTCTAAATGCTTAGGTGTGCGGTGAAACTTACCGCCTTTGATTACGATTTTTAATGCCCACCAATGAATCAGAGCAATAACTTTGAGCATGCTTAACGGGGCAAAACCAACTTGTTTAAGTAGATTGCCATCGTTGAGCTCTAGCACTCGCCCCGCTTCACTGGCGCTAAAAAACTCAACGCCATCACGTGTTTCACGAATACTAGTAAAAACTTTGTCGGCTGGCACACCAAAACGAAAATGGTAGCGAGCATCCATATCAATAAAAGGTGACACATGAAAAACCTTTTCCGCTTGCGCCTGAATATTTCTTTCAGTACTGGCGTCCAACTTGAGTACATAGTGATGCCACTGACCAAAGGTGTTACTGACCTCGCCAATAATCGCTAACAACTGATTATGCTCATCGTAGGCGTACCACATCGATAGCGGATTAAAGCTGTAACCTAGAATACGCGGATAACAAATCAGCTCAACACGTGCCGGACGCTCAATGTCATATTGCGCTAGAAAACCATCAATCCACTGGCGCCACGGCGTGCCATCACGTGATCCATGGTCTTTATAATTCAGGCTGACTAAATTAAAGCGATTAAGGCTGAGCCAACGCAATTTCTGCGTCTCTTGCTCAATGCAATCGATATCAACTTTAATACTAAGCGTGCGATATGCAAAGCGATACTCCACCGGCTGCTTGCGGGCATGTGCCACTTGACCGATGTAGAGTTGTGAGCTCATTACGCCTCCCATGGCAAATTAATCTGCCAAAGTTTTGCCACACGTACCGCACTGGCGAGACCATCTTCATGGAAGCCATAACCACCGTAAGCGCCAGCAAACCAACAGTTTTTACGGCCTTGAATATTAGGCAACTGCGCTTGCGCTTGAATCGCTTGGGTATCAAATACCGGATGCTGATAACCAATAGTTTTCAATACGTATTCAGCCCGTGGCTCAACAATTGGATTGAGGGTGACAAAAACATTTTCTTTAGTATTGAGTGGCTGCAGCTCATTCATCCAATAGGTCACAGCTACTGCACGCTTAGCTTGGTAATTTTCACCACTGAGGTAATTCCACGATGCCCAAGCCAGCTTTTTATCGGGCATTTGTGCAGGGTCAGTATGCAACCAGGCGCGATTGTATTGGTAGGTAAAACTCTTTAACAAATCAAAACTTGAGTCATTGAGTAAGGCGTAGGCTTCATCCGCGTGGCAAGCAAACACCACCTGATCAAACTCATGACTTTCGCCGTCAGCAGTGCGCAACAAGACTTTCTGTTCAGGCGTTTCACCCAGCACAACATTGATCACACCCTGCTGATACACAGCAAAGTTATCCAGCGCGATGATTTTTTCTAAATAAGTACGTGCACCATTAATTACTGTGCGCCACTGGGGCCGCTCATTCACATTAAGCAAGCCATGGTTGGCAAAAAACTGTAAAAAACTTTGAGCTGGAAACTTGAGCATGGTGTCGGTTGGGCATGACCAGATCGCCGCTGCCATCGGCAGCAGATAATCCTGCTGCATGGCTTTGCCAAAACCGTTTTCACTTAAATACTCACCCAGAGTGAGCTGCTCTGGCAAGCCTTGCACAAGGTCAGTTTTTGCGAGTTTATTGAAGCGCAAAATATCTGCAATCATGCGCCAATGACGTGGCGACAACAGATTCTTGCGCTGAGCAAATAAAGTATTGATGTTATTGCCTGCATACTCCAAGCGAGCCTGATCAATGGATACAGCAAAGCTCATATCGGTTGGATGAGTTGCTACATTAAGATACGCAAACATCGCTTTCAGCAATGGATAGTTTGGCTCGTTATAAACAATAAAGCCGGTATCCACTGGAATGGTTTCACCACCACGCAAGGTGACATCGATGGTATTGGTATGCCCACCCAAAGTTGGATTCTTTTCGAACACAGTGACGTCGTGTTTTTGGCTGAGGAACCAAGCGCTGCTAATGCCGCTGATGCCGCTGCCAATCACTGCCACTTTGTATCGTTCCTGAGGGTTGAACATTTTTCTGACACCTTGCGAGAATTTGCTATATATTAACTATACACAACTTATACAGCCGTACAAGATATCAATATGAATAGAATTATTTCGCCACACAGAATCTGGCTGATTGGTGCCTCACAAGGCATCGGCTTAGAGCTGGTAAAAATTTGGCTTGAACAAGGCCACAGCGTCATTGCCTCCGCCCGCCAAGCCGAGCAATCAAAGGACTTAGCTGAGCTTAAGCAACGCTACTCCGGGCAATTAGAATGTTTAAATGTCGATGTCAGTGATGCAGAAAACTGTGCAACGCAAGCAGAGCAGGCATGGTCGATATTCGATGGTTTAGATATATGGTTTTACAATGTTGGTGCTTACCACCCGATGACCACTGACGAATGGGATTTATCGGCCTTTGTGCAGATGAATCACAGTAACTATTTAGGCGTGGTAGCGCTGATGCTGCCTTTACAGCAGCATTTTAAACAGCAAGGTTATGGCCGCTGGATTTGGAATGCCAGCTTAGCCTCATATTTTGGTTTGCCCTACGGCGGTGGTTATTCCGCACCCAAAGCTGCACTGGTGAATTTAGCGCAAGCTCTACAACCTGAATTGGCCGAGCAGCAGATTCAATTACAGATTATTAATCACGGTTTTGTGCGGACCCGTCTTACGGAAAAAAATGATTTTGCCATGCCAGGGCTGCTCGAGCCCGAACAGGCCGCGCAGCAAATAGCCAAAGGTATCGAGCACAGCAACAGCTTTGAAATACGTTTCCCATGGCGCTTACGCATCATACTTAGCTTGCTGAAATTTATGCCCTACTCTTGGTCATTGGCACTGACCAGAAAAATGTTAAGGACTTAACTATGTCTGTTATGGCACAGGTGTTGGACAACTATAAAAACCTATTTGAAAACTTAAGCATACAAACCGTTGAAAAAGATTTTCTACAGGTTTTCAGTAGCGACGTGTACTTTAAAGACCCCTTTAATGCGGTACATGGCTTGCCGCATTTACAACATATTTTCCAACATATGTTTAGCACTTTGCTGGAGCCACAGTTTCGTATTATTGATCTCGCCGGCAGCAACCACAGCGGATTTTTAGAGTGGCAACTCACCTTTAAGCTAAAAGCCAATGGCGACAAGCAGTTTATCCAAGGCGTCAGCAAGATTGAAATTAACGCAAACGGCCAAGTCTGTAGCCATATTGATTATTGGGATACCGGTGAATATGTTTACTTGAAAGTGCCGCTACTGGGCCGTGTCATTGCCACCATCAATAAGCGCTTAAGCACGTCATGAAAAATCGTACAGCCTTTACCCAGCCGTTGATTTACGGCTTGATGTCATGGCCGCTGGCAATGCTGGGTATTCCGCTGTATGTGTATCTGCCAACCTATTACCACCAGTTGGGCTTAGAGCTAGCTGTGGTCGGTAGCATGCTGCTGCTAGCACGCGTCAGTGATGTGTTTACTGATCCTTTGGTTGGCTGGCTGTGTGATTATAGTGGGCGTCGTGGCCGTTATTTGCTGATGCTGCTGGGCTGGTTATTATTACTGGTTGGTCTTTGGCAATTACTCTTGCCCACGCAAGCGAGCGCTTGGCATTTATTGCTGTGGGCGATGTGGGTGTATTTGGCTTGGACCTTAATTATGATTCCCTACCAAGCCCTAAGCGCTGAAGTCAGCACCCTGCCGCATATAAAAACCAACTACACCGCCACCCGCGAAGGTTTTGCCGTGGTCGGTGTGATTACGGTGCTATTGCTGCCTTTTTTGCTAGATAACAGTCAAGATTATCGTCAATTATTTAGCGTACTCTATCCGTTAGTCAGCATCAGTCTTACGCTAACTCTAGTGTTAATGCTGTGGCGCTTACGCTTGATCAAATCAGTGCCCACACAACACATCAAAACTCTACTCAGCTTGGCTACTCTGCGTGTTATCTGGGCGGATAATAATAGCCGCACTTTACTGCCAGCCTATTTTCTTAACAGCCTGGCCAATGCCCTACCCGCGACTTTGTTTTTATTATTTGTTGAGCACTTTTTACAGCTCACGGATTATATGGGACTGCTGCTATTAGGCTTTTTCCTCAGTGGTATTTTGACGTTACCACTTTGGGTCTTGTTAGCGAAAAAAATCGGCAAATACTCAGCATGGCGCGTCTCGATGATCAGCGCCTGCATAAGTTTTATTTGGGTATTTAGTTTAGCGCCAGGCAATCTATGGGGCTTTGCTGCGATCTGCTTGCTATCAGGCTTAAGCGTGGCTGCTGACGTGGCCTTGCCAGCGTCAATTCAAGCCGATATCGCCCAAGACTTAAGCAGCAAGAACGGCAATATCAGCGGTTTACTCTTTGCCGTCTGGGGCATGCTAACCAAAATGGCCCTTGCTCTAGCGGTCGGTTTAGCGCTGCCAACCCTCGGCTGGCTCGGCTGGGAGCAACACAGCGCAGCCAGCTTACAAGGCTTGCTGTGGCTGTATGCTGGCGCACCTATTGTGCTAAAGCTGGTGGCGCTGTATTGGCTGCGTAAAGCGCGCGCAACAGCAGATTAATTGATAGCGCAGCTACTGGAGTTGCGACGACGCCATTTAGCCCAAATATTATAGACTAGGTTACCCATATGTCTGATACCCGGCAGACCGAGTAAGGCCACCGTTTTTTTCATACCTGCCGCGCGCCAGTATTGCAAAGTGGCGTTAAAACCAATATGCATGGTTTGGCCATCAAAAAAGTGAATACGCGTCAATAAGTCTTCCAAGGTATAACCCAACGGTGCCTGAAAATCTGGCGCACTGATATCGACCAGTTGCACTTGAGGCTCTAAACGCGGGCGCAGGTGCTCGATTTCTTTTTGGCAGAAACCGCATGAAGCATCGTAGTAGAGTTGAGGAAATTGGTTAGTCATACGAGTTCCTTACTTAATCTAGACAGACAGTACGTACAGTATCTGCCTAAGTTATGTATAGGTAAAGCCTAGGTTCGTACAACCTTCAACTGTATACGCACAAATAAGTACTTCGGCGTTTAATCAGTACTTGTGCTGCTTTTAGAATAATGCGTAAAGATGCAACTGAGCCTGAGAGAACAAAGACTACGTATTAAAAAAAACAGGCGCAGCCTGCGAAGAGTGCTGCGCCTGTTGGCGTATCGCTAAGCCAGACTTACCACATTAAATCATCTGGAATCTGGAACGCCGCGTATGGATCATCAGCGCTGACTTCTTCAGTTTCCACATTGAGCACGACAATACGACGCGCATCACGCTCTTGGATTTTCAGTGCCACATCACGGGGAATAATTTCATAACCGCCGCCATGCTTCACAATGGCTAAGCTGCCACTGACTAGTTTATTGCGCATTAAAGCGTTGACGGCAATGCGTTTAACCTTTTTATGATCAACAAAGTTGTAATAGTCTTCGCTGTCCAATTTTGGTAAACGTGCGCCCTCAATCAACTGGCGAATTTGCGCAACAAAGGCTTTACGCTCAACATTTTCTTGCTGTTGACGATTAAGCTCTTGGTCCCGTTGCTGCTTTTCCGCCATGGCTTTTAAAGCAGCTTGACGCTGGCTGTCATCCACTTCAACTGCGCCTTTTTTCTCGAGGCGTTGCTGTCTTTTTTGCTCTTTACCAGCCTGTTTGGCTTGTTTCTCATTGACCAGTCCGGCTTTAAGCATCTGATCGCGCAAAGATAAACTCATGTGATCCTAAACCTGTATTCAATCATTTAAAAAACACAGCACAGCAAACATCGCGATTATTACGCTTTGCTTAGTGCCTGTTTAGCTAAGTTCCAAAAGGTGTCTAACTGCGCCTCTGTGCAATCACTGATCGCCACACCCTGCTCTTGGGCCTGGCGCTCAACAAAATGTAAACGCTCAGAAAATTTAATATTTGCAGCACGTAGTGCAGTTTCTGGATTCACATTTAAATGCCGTGCAACATTAACCGTAGCAAATAATAAATCACCCAACTCTTCACTGATCGCCGCTTGCTCACCACTGGCAATCGCCTCGCGAACTTCTTCAAGTTCTTCGCTAACTTTATCCAACACTGGCGGCACACTGCTCCAGTCAAAGCCAACGTTTGAAGCACGTTTTTGTATCTTCAGTGCACGGCTTAAAGCCGGCATATCCAGCGGAATATCTGCCAAAACACTAACGATTTGCTCGGGCTCTGCCTGCTCGGCACGCTCCTGCTGTTTAATCTCTTCCCAGCGCTCTTTAACCTGCTCAGTATTCACCGCTGCTGCTGGCATACGGTTGTAGAGCTGGCCATCAGGAAACACATGCGGATGACGACGCACCAGCTTCTCAGTAATGCTGTGCACCACGGTGGAAAAGTCAAACATCTGCTGCTCATGTCCCAACTGGCTGTAGTACACCACCTGAAAGAGTAAATCACCCAACTCGCTGGGCAGATGAGCAAAATCCTCACGCTCAATGGCGTCAGCGACTTCATAGGCCTCTTCCAAGGTATGCGGCACGATACTGGCAAAGTCTTGCTGTAAATCCCATGGGCAACCGCTATCAGGATCACGCAAACGCGCCATCAGATAGAGCAAATCTGTTAACTGATAGGTTGCTGCACTCATACTTCAACCTCCGGTGCAGGATCAATCTCTTGAAACTGAGTGGCATGCAAACGGCTGTAGTAACCCTTTTGCGCCAGCAGCTCTTGGTGATTACCGCGCTCAACAATACGGCCTTGATCCATTACTAAAATCAGATCGGCTTTTTCAATCGTCGAAAGACGGTGCGCAATTACTATCGTAGTACGACCTTGTACCGCATGATCAAGCGCCGCCTGAATATGGCGCTCTGATTCAGTATCCAAAGCCGAGGTGGCCTCATCCAGAATCAACAGCGGTGCATTTTTTAGCAAAGCGCGCGCAATTGCTAAACGCTGACGCTGACCACCGGATAGCAACACACCGTTTTCGCCAACTAAGGTCTCGTAACCTTGCGGCATGCGCTCAATAAACTCAGCAGCATAAGCCGCTTCTGCCGCCGCTTTAATTTCATCAATAGAGGCATCAGCTAAATCACCATAAGCAATATTCTTTGCCACAGTGTCATTAAATAATGAGACCTGTTGCGTAACTAATGCCATCTGACGACGTAAAGTAGTCAAGGTGAAATCATGCACCTCAACGCCATCCAGCAAAATTTGTCCTTGCTGATGCTCATAAAAACGCGGAAGCAGATTGGCTAAGGTCGATTTACCACTACCTGAGCGACCGACTAAAGCTACCATCTGACCTTTCTCAGCAATAAAACTAATATTTTGTAGCACTGGTGTTTCAGTATTCGGATAGGTAAAGCTCAAGTCACGTACTTCAAGCTGGCCACTGACCTGTTCCAGCTCGACTGTGCCAGAATCATTTTCTTGCTCTTCATCCAACTGTTCAAAAATACTTTCTGCACCCGACACACCTTTTTGGATGGTCGAGCTGACTTCGGAGAGCTGACGAATCGGCTTGGGCAACAAACCTGCCAAAGTAATATAAGCGACTAAATCACCTGGGGACGAATCACCACGCAGCAATAACACTAAAAACAACAGCACCGACATTGCCGAGTAAATGACCAGCTGCAGTGATGGCGTATACACCGCGTTGGTTTTAATCATACGCAACTGCTTTTTGGTATTACTGACGCTGGATTCTAAAAAGCGCTTACGCTCATAGGGTTCTCCACCAAAGCTACGCACAACACGATAACTTTGAATGGTTTCAGACGCAATATGCGTGACATCACCCATTGCCACTTGAATCTTTTTACTTTGCTTGCGGAATTTCTTACTGGCACTGCTCACCATCAAAGCAATAATTGGCAAAATCGCTACCATCACTAAGGTTAATTTCCAATTCATCCAGAGCAAGGTGGCAAACAAGAACACCACCGTCATGCCTTCACGCACAATCACCTTAATAGCATCGGTGGCGGCGCCAGTTACCATGGTGACGTTATAGGTTATACGGGAAATCAAATGCCCAGAACTGTGATTATCAAAATAGCGATTAGGCAAGGTTAGTAAGTTATTAAACAGCTGCACACGTAAGTCATGTACCAAACCAAGCGACACTTTAGCTAAATAGAAATTACCTAAAAACGAGCCTACACCCTGCCATAAGGCAATAACGACAATCAGCAATGGCACCGCTTGCAATAAGCGCACATCCGCCAACCAAGGGATATTGGGGAATAGCACGGCATTAGGATTAGCCAAACCATCAACAAAGTATTTCAACACATAACCGAGCATCGGCGAGGTTGAAGCAAAGATTAGAAAGCCAACAATACTGATAATAAACATGCCAATATACGGCTTGATATACCCCAGTAAGCGAAAATAAATTTTGACCCCAGAGATACCAACACTCTGTTGCTGTTCTTTACTCATGAATTTTAAATTCTCAATAGTGGGTGGTGAATTTTAACACGAGTGCAGGCACTGCGAGACTTACCAGCCTAATGCTTCCTTTAAGAAAGGAATTGTCAGCTTACGCTGCGCTTGTAATGAGGCGTGATCGAGTTGCTCTAACGTTTCAAATAAAACGGTCATACTGCGCACCGAGCGCGCCAGAATAAAGCGTCCAACATCATCGGGCAACTGCAAACCTCGACGTGATGCGCGCAATTGTAAGGCACGCAACTTATCATTATCACTGAGTTCATGCAGCTGAAAGACCAACGCTAAACTTAAGCGTGATTGTAAGTCAGGCAATTTAATACCCAGCTCACGCGGTGGCGCATCTGCGGCAATTAATAGCTGCTTACCCGAATCACGCAACCGATTAAAGGCATGAAAGAATGCTTCTTCCCAATGTGGCTGCCCAGCGATGGCCTGTACATCATCGAGACAAACCAGGTCACAGAACTCAACATTATCGAGTGATTGCGGGCCATGCTGGGCCAGATTAGCTAAGGGTAAATACAACGCACGACCCTCACGCTCTTCAACACGCAAACAAGCGGCCTGCAATAAATGACTACGGCCAACGCCTGTTGTACCCCAGATATAGAGCACGCTATCGAGCCACTGATCTTCAGTCTCGCAGGCATGCTCAACGTAGCCTAAGGTTACGGCGTTGGCTCCAGGATAGTAATTGGCAAAGGTCGCGTCATCACGCAGACGCATGCCCAGTGATAATTGAGTTGGTTTCATGTGGACTCATTTATAGGCTGCTCACAGGCTGACGCCTGCTCAACCTCAATAGAACTCTCAGGCACACAGCTCTCACTGCTATGCCCATACATATTCGATTCTTTGTACTGCTGATGCGCATACTTAAGCAACACCATAATCACCGCAGCCACGGGTAACGCCAACAGCACCCCGGTAAAACCAAATAGCTGACCACCGGCTAAAATTGCAAAAATCACCGCAACTGGGTGCAAACCAATGCGATCACCGACCAATAGGGGGGTTAACAGCATACCTTCCAATAATTGCCCGACACTAAACACCACAACAATACCCAGTAAAGGATAAAAATCCACACCAAACTGGAAGAGCCCCGCGACCAATGCTGCAGTAATACCGACGGCAAAACCCATATAAGGCACCAAGCTGGCAAGACCGGCTAGTAAGCCAATCAATAAACCCAGCTCTAGGCCGAGGGTCATTAAACCAACAGCATAAACAATCCCCAGCGCCAGCATCACCAGCAATTGCCCACGCATAAAGGCACCAAGCACTTCATGGCACTGACCAATTAACTTAACTGTTAGCGCCTCTTGCTGTCGCGGTAACAGACCACGCAATTTAGCGACTAAAATATCCCAATCACGTAACAAGTAAAACGTGACAACGGGGATCAACACCATATTTACCAACCAACCTAAAAAAGCCATGCTAGAAGCTGTCACATGAGTGAGTAGCAACTGGGCAATATCAGTGGTTTTATCAAGATTTTCACTAAACAGTTCTTTGATTTTATTTAAACTATCAGCATCTGCTGAAACACCTAGCTGCACTTGCATCCAAGGCAGAGCACTGCTCTGCACCCAATCAATCAGTTGCGGTGTTAGCTCATATAAACGCACCATCTGCCGACCGATCATCGGCACCAACACCAATGATAAAAGCAATAAAATCAGACTCAAAAGTACAAAGACTAAAATGACACCCCAGGTACGTGAAATTTTATAGCGCTCTAAAAGATCAACAATAGGGTCGCCCATATAGGCCAGTAAAATACTGATTAGAAAAGGCGTAAGAATGGGTATCAACTGATAAATAGTCAGCAGACCAAGTGCAAGTGCCGCCAGTAATAGCCAACTTTTAAAGTTTTGCGCCATAATTTAAGTCTCGTCGATTACCAACCGAAGTACAGCATTTGAGTGCCTGCGTTAGCTTTACCGAATACGTTATCGGTCGCCACGCTATCTAACGCTACTTCATCACCCTCTTTCACATTTTGCACAGCCACAGATGCTGGTGCTGCTTGCTCGTGCAAATCAGCTAAAGCTAATTGTGCGCGTAACTGCTCAGGAGTACTACGTACCTGCCACTGTGCATAGTTTTTATTCATACCAAGTAATTTTGCGTCAAAAGGCTCAAGTAAACGCTCGACCAAGACGAATCGCTCTAAGTTCACACCCTTTATACGCAGCGAAAGCAACTCACCTTGACCGATTTTAATAGCAAAACGCTTAGCTAAGTGCTGGTTAACTTGAGCAAAGACATCGTGCGCTAGCTGTGTCTGCGAGCTTGCACTAACCTGACCTTGCTCACGCTTATCACCAATCCAAAACTGCCATTGCGCGGTCAAGCTCTCACCGTCAAGTTGCTGCTCAACAATAACCACAGCATCAGCTGTATAACGTTCAGCTGAGCCGCGAATAGCTTTACTCTTACTCTGAGCATCATCATCAAGCATTAGCTGCTCATCCAAATCACCCAAAGGCAGACGCGCAGGTATACCGTAATACTGTGCAGCAGCGTAAAGCTTTTTTGCAGTTGGCTGACCGTCGCTGATTAAGCGCGAACCGTCTAGGTCATCAATATGCCACCACGCTAAAACAGCGGGACGGTTACTGCCCCAGACAGGTAAGTCTGCTTTTCGTAAAGCCGACTGCACACTTGGTGCGTCAAAATTTACAATCAGCGTATTCCCCTCATAACCATAACGACTGATTAACGACTGCGGGTCTGCTTGATATTTAGCAAGCTGCGATGAGCTAGCTGCATCTGCCTGGCCAGTTAAGCGCTGTACTAAAGTGGCAAACGCTTTTTGTAGACCAGCATCGCGCACTTCACTTTCTTGGCTGACTAAAGCCTCACGGACTTGGTACAAGTCACTAACGGTTTCAGCATGGACAGAGACTGCCGCTAAGGATATCAGTACGGTAGCAATGCCTATAAAAAATCGCATTTTAATTCTCTCTAACAGTTGAGCCGAGCAAGGTACCTACCATAAACAGCCTATGCCATCACGGCAACTGCTTCTTAAGAAGCAACGCACAGTGCTTATGGTTTAACAGGCAACCTTCTCAGCAATAGCCTATCTATTTAAATTCCGCGCCGCGTAACAATAGAACGCAGCACTTGCCAACGATTCACTAGTAATGCCACAAATATCATCAGACAACCCAACCACTGCAATACATCCAAGGTTTCTGCAAACCAAACAGCAGCGCATAGTGCAACCCAAATCGGTTCAAGAATCAACATAACTGCACCGCTGGTTTGCGTGGTTAAGCTTTGCGCATAGGTTTGCAGCCAGAATCGACCTGCGGTGCCTATAACAGCACTGGCCAATAACCATCCCAGCAGACTCGGTGACCAGCGTACAGACTCAAGAGTCCAAGGCTCGAGCAACAACGAAACAACTAAAGTAACTAAACCAACAGAGGTTAAAGCGATAATAGTTAAGGCTAAAGGATCAACAGCAGTGAGCTCAGAGGCCACCCGTTGCCCAGATGTTTGGCGCATTGATACGGTAGCCGTGCGCGTATTTAAAGTGAAGTAAATTGCTAAACCGACAGCAGCGACCACATAAAAAAGCTGGCCAGAACTGACCGTAAACCCATGCGCTAAAGACAACAAAGCTATACCCAATAGCGCTACCGGTAAGGCTAACCAAGTACTGCGTGGTATTGGCTCAGCAAAGAATACTCGCGCGACAATTGGTACAAGCAACACTCCTAAGCTGGTCAGAAACGCGCCTTCACCCATACTTTCACTGTGCGCCAAGCCCAGCACCCAGAACAGCATCGCCACACCAAAAATGATACCGACACGCGCGCTGCGCACTATATGTTCACGAGTTAATTGGCGTAATTTTTTAGTGCCCATACAGGCTAAAAAGGTCGCTGCCAGTAAAAAACGTAAGCCCATAAAGAGCAAGGGAGGCATTAAAGAGATGGCCTCTTTAGAAAACACCCAGCTGATAGCGGCTATCAGCGTTACCACAATTAAGAGCAGATCAGATTGCGTCGCCTTGTTCATCGTATCTGCTCTATTGCTATTAAGGATGCAAAGAAGAATATACCACTAAGATTTATGCGGTCGCGCTAAAAACTCATGCGATTGCATTTCCAGTAAACGACTTAAGGTGCGCTGGAACTCAAACTGTAAGCGGTTACCCACATACAAGTCCTTCAATGGTACTTCAGCAGAAATAATCAGCTTAATACTGCGATCGTAAAACTCATCCACTAAGTTAATAAAGCGCCGGGCAATATCTTCATTATGAGTATTCATTTGTTCGACGTTAGATAAAATGATCGCACTGTAAATTTTACCCAGCTCAATATAGTCATTCTGACTACGTGGGCCATCGCACAAGGCGCGAAAATCAAACCAAGCCACATCGTTAGAAACTTTACGCGCAACGATGGTGCGATTTTCGACACTCAGCGGCTCGTTTTCCAGAATCTTACTGTTTTCTAATAACAAACTACGGAAGCTTTTATCCAACTCTTGCTCAACGGCGTCGCTGAGTGGGTAGTGATAGAGCTCAGCTTGCTCTAAGGCACGTAAACGGTAGTCAATGCCACTATCGACGTTCACCACTTCGGTATGCACTTTTAATAAAGCAATCGCTGGTAAGAAACGCGCACGCTGCAAGCCGTCTTTATATAAGCCATCAGGAACAATATTTGAAGTCGCTACCAAGCTGACGCCGTTTTTAAACAGCTCTTCCAGCAAGCCCGCTAAAATCATCGCATCGGTGATATCAGTGACAAAGAACTCATCAAAACAAATTACCCGTGCTTCTTTAGCAAAGCGTTGCGCGACAATGACCAACGGGTTCTTTTCGCCATCCAGCGTGCGTAACTCTTCATGCACACGTTTCATAAAGCGGTGGAAGTGCGTACGCATTTTCTGCTCGAAGGGTAGCGCATCAAAAAACGTATCAACTAAGTACGTTTTACCTCGCCCTACGCCACCCCAGAAATACAGGCCTTTGATGGGTTGTATTGATTTCTTACCGAGCAAGCGCCCAAACAGGCCATTGCTATTACTAGGCGCTCCAGCCACTAAGTCATCATAAAGACGCTGCAAGTGGCGTACGGCATTTTCTTGCGCAGCATCGCGGAAAAAGTCCGGGCGCTGTAAATCCTGTTGATAGCGTTGAAGTGGTGTCATGAGAAGTGTCGACCCGACAATTAAAACGGGGCAACACTTTAACCACGCCGCCTACAATTGGCAATCATCCAAACGATATTTAAGTGGTTAACCGGCGCGACGCAGCAACCAAAAACCAAATCCCGCACAAATTAACGCAGGCAATACCACGGCGACAATAGGTGCAAAACCGAAAACCAAACTGGCTGGACCAAGCAAATCTTGTGCAATACGAAAGACAAAGCCCACCACAACCCCAGTAAACACACGCTGCCCCAAGGTCACAGAACGCAATGGCCCAAACACAAAAGAGATGGCCATCAAGACCAATGCAGCGGTGACCAATGGCTGGAGAACCTTGACCCAAAATGCTAACCAATATTGGTTGGCGTTTAAGCCCTGCTCTTTAAGATAATGTGCGTACTGCCACAAGCCACTAATCGGCAAGTTATCGGGTTCCATCACCACGGTATTCAGCAATTGTGGACTGATTTCCACATCCCAGCGCTCACTGTCTGCCTGTTTTATGCGACTACTGCGCTCTTGCAACTCGGTATACACAATATCTTCAAGCTGCCAGTAACCCTCTTGATACAGAGCTTGCTGAGCAAAACTCGAACTCAGCAGACGCTGCTCATCGTCAAACACATAACGGGTGACACCTACTAACTTACCGCCGGGCTGCACAGCGTTAACGTGAATAAATTCATTGCCTTGGCGATGCCATAGACCGTGCTTAGAACTTTGTGCTTTACCCACTGATTGCGCCAGCGCGCGATTGGCCTGCGCCATACTGGATGTCCACGGTGCTACATACTCACCCACTAACAAACCAATAAGCATCAGCACTAGCATCGGTTTCATCACCGCCCAAACAATACGACGAATAGACACACCAGCAGCACGAATCACAGTTAACTCGCTGTTACTGGCCAGCGTACCCAATCCAACCAAGCAGCCAATCAAAGCGGCCATTGGCAACATATCGTAAATGCGTTGCGGTGCGGTCAAGACCACATAGCTGACCGCACTCCAGAGGGTATACGCCCCTGAAATATCATTAAGCTCGTCAATAAAAGCAAAGAGTAAGGCTAGCCCACTAATAATACCCAGCACTGCAATAATCGCTAAAAACACTGTGCTACCGATGTAGCGATCCAGCCTACGCATGTTGCGTCTCCTTGTTAGCACGACGCTGCGCCATTTTTAACTGCACAGGCTGCCAATACACCAGTAGCACACCAACTAGTAGAAACAATCCGTGCACCGGCCATAATCCTAAACCGACGGGGATTTTCCCTTTATCCAAAGCACTGCGTGCAGCAACCAACAGGGCTAAATAGGCCATATACAGTAAAATCGCGGGTAGCAACTTCAGGAAACGTCCTTGGCGCGGACTGACTCGCGATAACGGCACAGCAATTAAGGTGACAATCAGTACCAGAATTGGAATCGATAAACGCCACTGCAACTCAGATTGCATACGCGGGTCTGTATTACCCAGTAATTCACGTGTGGTCATCGTTTCGCGCTCACCCACCTTAACTTCGACCGATGGCTGAGGCAGCAAAACACCATAGGTTTCATAATGAATCACACGGTAATCCGCTTCGCCAGGCGTGCCGTCATAGCGATAACCATCATGCAAAACCAAATAACGACTGCCATCTTCTTGAATCTGTTGGCGACCACTTTTAGCGACTAACACGGTAATGTCTTCATCTTTATCGCTAGGTTTACGCACATCACGCTTTTCTGAAATAAACACGTTACGTAACTCATCACGACCGCTGGATAATTCCTGCGTATAGGTAACGCGCGAACCATCTTTTAATGACTGAAAGCGCCCCGGCACCAAAGTATCAAACTCGGTCAGCCCATCTTGCTCGCTAAGAATCTGCGCAACACTTTGTACGCCTTGTGGAGTCAGAACAAAACTTAACCACGCACACAGCAGTGCCACTAATAATGCCGGCACCATGGTATACGACAATAAACGTTGCTCACTCATACCGGTGGCAGTTAAAACAGTCATCTCACTTTCTAGGTAAAGACGGCCATAGGCCAACAGAATTCCTAAAAATAAGCCTAACGGTAGAATAAGTTGCAAGAAGCCTGGAATGCGGTAGCCCATAATCATCAACAATACGCCAGGATCAAGCACCCCTTGCGCTGCTTGCGCGAGGTACTTAATAAAGCGACCACTCATAATAATCACAAGCAGAACGGCACTGACAGCACTAAAGGTCAGCAAAACTTCTCGAGAAAGATAACGAAAAACTATCAAGTAAAGACTCCATACTTGTCAAAACCGCCTATCGCGGCCCACACTAGTCACACATATTATGGCAGTGTACATACATGCCGATGCAAACCCACAGTATTATCCTGCATCTACCTATCTTTGTCTTGAGGATCATTGAGTATGGACTTTTTAGTCAAACCCACTTCAGTTGAAACATTAAAAACCAGCGCACTGGTATTAACCGTTAACGAGCAATTGCAATTGGATAGCCAAGGGCAATTGATCGACAATCTCTGCGCCGGCGCGATCAGTGCGCACCTGAAATCGGGCGATATCCAAGGCAAACTCGGTCAAACCTTATTACTGCACAACCTTGCTAACGTTCACGCACAGCGCGTGTTATTAGTCGGTATAGGTAAAGAAGAACACCTGTCTGATCGCAGCACTCGCAAATTAGTCAGTGCTATTTTAAATATTTTCAAAAGTCTCTCAATTAAAGATGCGGCGCTAGCCTTTACCGATCTCGCTATTAAAGATCGTGATGCCTATGCCAGTGCTCGTTTAATTGCAGAATCCTTGGTCGATGGCTTATATGTATTTGATCAGTTCAAAAGCGAAAAAGCACCCGCAGTACTGTTGAAGAAAATTACTTTTGTCTGCTCTGCTGAGCAACAAGAAGCGGTAGAAAAAGGCAGTAAAGACGGTAAAGCGATTGCCACCGGCATGGCCTTTACTCGCGACCTTGGCAATATGCCGCCAAATATCTGCCACCCACGCTACTTGGCAGAACAAGCCAAGCATTTAGCTAAAGGCAACAAAAAGCTGGATGTTGAAGTCCTTGAAGAAAAAGAACTGAAAGAGCTTGGCGCTGGTGCCCTACTGGCCGTAGCACAAGGTAGCGATCAGCCGCCACGTATGATTATTATGCATTACCACGGTGGTAAGAAATCTGATCAGCCTTATGTGCTAGTGGGTAAAGGCATCACCTTTGATACCGGCGGTATCAGCCTGAAGCCTGGCGCCGGCATGGATGAAATGAAATACGATATGGGCGGCGCTGCCAGTGTTCTAGGAACATTTAAAACCCTGCTTGAACTGCAATTGCCGATCAACGTGATTGGCGTTCTAACCTGCGCCGAGAATATGCCCAGCGGTGGTGCAACTCGTCCTGGCGATATCGTTACCACGATGAGCGGCCAAACTGTCGAAATCCTTAATACTGATGCCGAAGGCCGTTTAGTTCTGTGTGATGCTCTAACCTACGTGAAGCGCTTCAATCCACAAGCGGTCGTCAATATCGCCACTCTCACCGGTGCCTGCATCGTTGCATTAGGCAGCAGCACCAGCGGCCTAATGGGTAACAACCCTGAACTGGTTCAGAGCTTACTCAGCGCAGGTAAACAAGCCAGTGATGTGGCGTGGGAGTTACCTTTATTTGATGATTACCAAGAGCTGCTCGACAGCCCGTTTGCGGATATTGCCAATATTGGCGGACCAAAAGCAGGCTCCATCACTGCAGGTTGCTTCCTGTCACGTTTCACCAAAGACTACCCATGGGCGCACTTAGATATTGCTGGTACCGCATGGATCAGCGGTGGTAAAGACAAAGGCGCAACCGGTCGTCCAGTGCCTTTGCTGACTCAATACCTACTGGATCGCGTGCAGTGAAAGTAGAGTTTTACGTTTTACCTTCTACCCAAATGGCGGACCGCTTAGATGCTGCCTGCCGTTTGGCACATAAAGCCTGGCGTGCCGGCTTTATGACTTTTATTCGCTGCAGCGATAGTCAGCAACAAGCGGAACTGGATGAGTTGCTATGGACCTTTCGTAAACATAGCTTTATCCCCCACTCGCTGCATGCTGATACCTGCCAAGCCCCAGTAGTGCTGGGTATTGATGAGCGCCCAGATTTCACCTCGGGCGTACTGATTAACTTACATCATGAGATATCGACCCATCTCGACTGTTTTAATCGCGTGATTGAGATTGTTAATCAACAACCTGAACAACTCATTAGCAGCCGACAAAACTTTATGCACTACCGCAAGCAAGGCTATCAGCCTGCGCGCGTTGAGTTATAAGCTGCAATTGACTGCAGCTTCGCTCTAAATCTAAATATTTCTCCATGCACACACAATTCTTTGTCTGTTTAGACCTCACTTTGCCATCCGATGATGGCCGCTCAGGCTGAATCCTGATAAAATTGCGCAATTAATCGTATTTTTCGCATACTTCGCAAAGGCCTAATTCATGAGCAGCAATAAAACTTCCATAAGCTACAAGGACGCTGGTGTAGATATCGACGCTGGTGAAGCACTGGTTGAACGCATTAAAGGCGTTGCCAAACGCACTGCGCGTCCCGAAGTGCTCGGTGGCCTTGGTGGCTTTGGTGCTTTATGTGAGATTCCTGAAGGCTACCGCCAGCCTGTTTTAGTGTCAGGCACTGACGGTGTAGGTACTAAGCTGCGCTTAGCCATTGACCTAAATAAGCACGAAAAAATCGGTATTGATCTGGTTGCCATGTGCGTTAACGACCTGATTGTTAGCGGTGCTGAGCCCTTATTTTTCCTCGACTACTATGCAACGGGCAAACTCAATGTTGATATCGCCGCCCAAGTGGTTACCGGTATTGGTGAAGGTTGCGAGTTAGCAGGTTGCGCACTGGTTGGTGGTGAAACTGCTGAAATGCCGGGTATGTACAGCGGCGAAGATTATGACCTCGCAGGTTTTTGTGTTGGCGTAGTAGAAAAATCAGAAATCATTGATGGCACTAAGGTTGCTACAGGTGATGTACTGATTGCCCTCCCTTCTTCAGGCCCTCACTCCAACGGTTACTCACTGGTTCGTAAAATCATTGAAGTAGCTAAAGTTGATATCAAAACTACACAACTGGGCGGCAAAGCACTAAGTGATGTGCTGATGGAGCCAACCCGAATTTACGTCAAGCCTTTATTAAAGCTGATCAAAGAAACTGGTGCAGTTAAAGCTATGTCACACATTACTGGTGGTGGCTTAGTAGAAAACATTCCACGTGTATTACCTGCTAATTCACAAGCCGTAATCGATGTTGCCAGCTGGACACGCCCTTCAGTCTTTGACTGGTTACAAGAGCAAGGCAACGTTGAAGAAGTTGAAATGCACCGCGTTCTCAACTGCGGTGTAGGTATGGTGATCTGTGTTGCACCTGAGCAACAAGCTGCTGTACTTGAGCACTTACAAGCATCTGGCGAGAAGCCATGGGTTATCGGCCATATTCAAGCGGCTGGTGATAACGATGAACGTATTGTCCTTAACAACTTAAAAAGCCATTAATGACCGACTCAAACATCTGCAATATCGTTGTCCTGATCTCCGGATCAGGCAGCAATCTACAAGCCATTATGGATGAATTGACTGATCACCCTACCGCGCGCATTAGCGCGGTGGTTAGTAATCGTGCAGATGCCTATGGTTTAGTGCGCGCTGAGCAGGCGGGTATTGCTCAGCATGCTCTTAATCATAAAGACTTCGCAGATCGCTTGGCTTTTGATACCGC
>CAJDWG010000045.1_pt1 | contig 22059 bp, 20 predicted proteins | sample 7391571 | NCBI WGS metagenome assembly CAJDWG01 (sample SAMEA7055722, study PRJEB34461) | soil metagenome | biome: terrestrial ecosystem; feature: Peninsula; material: soil | place: Antarctica | collected 2016
GGCTTCTAATGTTGACTCATTACGTACCACGCCAACCGCGCTGACTTTTGCGCTAGGAATCAGGCTTAACACGCCTTCAAGCATGCCAATACCTGCACGTAAAATAGGTACGACAGTGATTTTCTTACCAGCAATTTTCTCAACGTCGACGGCACCACTCCAGCCTTCAATCGAGTAGGTTTCTAACGGTAAATCTTTCGTTGCTTCGTAAGTGAGCAATGTGCCAATTTCTTGAGCTAATTCACGAAAGTTTTTTGTACTGACATCAGCACGACGCATTAAACCAAGTTTGTGACGAATCAACGGGTGACGGATTTCATGAGCGGACATGAAAAGCTCCAAATTCTAGAAAATAGATGTTTAGATTAAACGAAACAGGCTAAAACGGCACTGTGTTTGCGAACAATACTTGCCCTTTGCCCCGTGTCGCAGTACCTTTTGCGCCTAAATTCTTTAAAGAAGAGCTTTGTAATGCCCTCTAATCTTGAACATATCCAGCAAGTCATGGCTGAAGCTGATATTTTATTCACAGAGCAAGAAGTGGAAGCGGCGATTGATCGTGTTGCGCAGCAGATCAATCAGCAATTGTTCGATAGCAATCCAGTAGTTTTTTGCGTGATGAATGGTGGTTTGATTTTCTCTGGCAAATTATTGACTAAATTAACCTTTCCCTTGGAACAGTCCTACTTACACGCCAGCCGTTATTTATGGATCGTGAAGTGCTTATCATTGATGACATCCTTGATGAAGGACATACGTTATCTGCGATCATTGATTTCTGTAAACGCTCGGGTGCTAGCAAAGTGCACACTGCAGTGCTGATGGATAAGAAACACGACCGTAAAGCAAGCCCAGATTTAAAAGCGGACTTTGTTGGTTTGTATTGCGAAGACCGTTATATTTTCGGTTACGGTATGGACTATAAACGCTACTGGCGTAATGCAGCCGCTATTTACGCCGTTAAAGGTCTGTAACAGCGGCTTCAATATTATTTATTAGCGTGCTTAGCCAGACGCTCCAGTGCCGCACGTAATACAGGATCACGAGTGGCGTCTGCGCTAGCCTGAATCGTCTCGCCCGCTTGCTCTGAAAGCTCAATGCTGCGTGTCGGTGCTTTGTCTGGCTGCATCGGTGGGCGCACTTTAAATTGAATCCGTGACGCTTCGCTAAACTCAGGCAAACCTTGCAGTTGTTGCAGTAAACGTTTTTGTTGGTAACGCAAACGGGTAGCCCAGTGCCCATTTGTCACAATTAAGATCAATGTGCCTGCTTGATAGTTGGCTAGATGACAATGATCCCGCGCTGCGGGTTGCAGAAACTGATTAAGTAAGTGTTGTAAGTTATCCGTAGTCTGTGCGCGCGCAACTAAGCGCTGCAACGAGGTGCTACTTTGCAGTACAGAGTTAGTCTTTTGCGCTTTAATCGGGCGGTAGCTCATCAATTACCTCACAAAACAAATTCTGCAGCATATTATTCGATAGTTTTTAGCAAAATACGCTTGAAATATGCGTATTGCAGTACAATATTACCTAAACAGTATAGCTCACAAAAAAACAGTGTTTGTATTGAGCGTCTTATATTTAGTACGTCCGTAAGTTTGCTTGTTGACTAAGGTTACTTTATTCAACAGCAAATACGGGTAGAATGAATTTTTTGTGCGGGTGAGTACAGTATGTCTTACGCGCCTTCACCCCCCAAAAATGGAAGCGTTATTAATTATGTTTGCGCCTTTATTCAGAAAGCTCCTTGGTAGTAAGAACGACCGTGACGTCAAACGTATGTATAAAACGGTGAATACCGTTAATGCGTTTGAAGAGAAAATGGTGGCTCTATCAGATGAGCAGTTGCAAGCAAAAACCAATGAATTTCGTGAGTGTTTAGCGGGTGGTGAAAGTCTTAATAAGCTCTTGCCAGAAGCTTTTGCTGTTGTTCGTGAAGCCGGAAAGCGCGTGATGGGTATGCGCCACTTTGATGTGCAGTTGATCGGTGGGCAAACCCTGCACGAAGGCAAAATTGCTGAGATGCGTACCGGTGAAGGTAAAACCTTGGTAGCAACGCTGGCTGTGTATCTGAATGCTCTGCCTACTAAAGGCGTGCATGTGGTAACGGTCAACGACTACCTTGCTCGTCGTGATGCGAACTGGATGCGTCCACTGTATGAGTTTTTAGGCCTTTCTGTTGGTGTCGTGGTTCCGTTTCAGGACCCAGAAGAAAAGCGTGCGGCTTATGCCTGTGATATCACCTACGGTACCAATAACGAATTCGGCTTTGACTACTTACGCGACAATATGGCATTTAGTGTTGAAGAGAAATTCCAGCGCGAGCTACATTTTGCGGTAATTGACGAAGTTGACTCAATCTTAATTGACGAGGCGCGTACGCCATTAATTATCTCAGGCCAAGCTGAAGACAGCTCCGAGCTGTATAAAAAAATCAACCTGATTATTCCAACGCTTAAACGCCAGTTGGAAGATAAAGAAACAGAGGAGGTGCTGGAGGAAGGGCACTACACCATTGATGAGCAAACGCGTCAGGTTGAGCTCAATGAAGCCGGTCATCAGTACATCGAAGAAAAGCTTACTGAATTGGGCTTATTAGCTGAAAACGAATCTTTATACTCTTCTAGCAATTTAAGTTTACTAACTCACGTAAACGCGGGTTTGCGTGCACATAAACTATTTAACCGTAACGTTGAATATATTGTGCAAGACGGTCAAGTTGTTCTGGTTGACGAACATACCGGTCGTACTATGCAAGGCCGTCGCTTGTCAGAAGGCTTGCACCAAGCCATTGAGGCAAAAGAAGGCGTGCATATCCATCCTGAAAGCCAAACTTTGGCTTCCACCACGTTCCAGAACTACTTCCGTTTATACGAAAAACTCTCGGGTATGACTGGTACGGCTGATACTGAGGCCTTTGAATTCCGTCAGATTTATGGTTTAGACGTTACCGTTATTCCAACCCACCGTCAGGTTGCACGTAAAGACTTCAATGACCTGGTGTTCTTAACCCAGCCAGAAAAATACGTAGCAATTATTGCTGATATCCGCGAATGCCAAGAGCAGGGTCGTCCAGTGCTGGTGGGTACTGCATCGATTGATAGCTCTGAGCATATTTCTACGGTGCTTACTGCTGAAGGCATTGAGCATAAAGTGTTGAACGCCAAACATCACGATTTAGAAGCCGACATTATTGCCCAAGCGGGGCGTCCCGGTGCCGTTACCATTGCCACCAATATGGCCGGTCGTGGTACGGATATTGTTCTGGGCGGTAGCTGGGAAGCTGAAGTGGCAAGTTTAGAGAATGCTAGCGAAGAACATATTGCAGATCTTAAAACCGCGTGGCAAAAGCGTCACCAGCAAGTGATTGAAGCCGGGGGTTTGCATGTGATTGCTACTGAGCGTCACGAGTCCCGCCGTATTGATAACCAGTTGCGTGGTCGTTCGGGCCGTCAGGGTGATCCAGGTTCTACACGCTTCTACCTATCGTTAGAAGATAATTTGATGCGTATTTTTGCTTCAGATCGTGTGAAGAACTTTATGAAAGCGCTCGGTATGAAAGAAGGCGAAGCGATTGAGCACCGTATGGTCAGTAATGCCATTGAAAAAGCACAGCGTAAAGTTGAAGGTCGTAACTTCGATATGCGCAAACAGTTGCTTGAGTATGATGACGTGGCTAATGAGCAGCGTAAAGTTATCTACCATATGCGCAATAGCTTGCTGTCATCGGACGATGTGGGTGATGTGGTTGCTGAATTTAGACATGAAGTATTAAGCGAAACCATTGAGCAATTTATTCCACCACAGTCACTGCCTGAGCAATGGAATATTGCTGAGTTAGAGCAAGCATTGGCTGAAGGTTTTGGTGTGCAGTTGCCGATACAAGAGTGGCTGGATACCGATGACTCCTTGTATGAGGACACTTTGCTTGAGCGTATTCAGCAAGATGTTGTTGCTGCCTATGCTGAAAAAGAAACTATGGTTGGTGCTGAAGGTCTGCGTGCTTTTGAGAAGCAAATTATTTTGCGAGTGCTGGATGATTTATGGAAAGAGCACTTAGCCGCAATGGACCACTTGCGTCACGGTATTCACTTACGTGGTTATGCACAAAAGAATCCTAAGCAAGAATACAAACGTGAGTCCTTTAACTTATTCCGTGATTTGCTTGAGTCGATTAAGCGTGATTCGATTCGTGTTCTGTCGAATGTGCAAATTCGCCAAGATGATCCAGCGGAAGAAGAGGCACGTTTACGTCAGCAAGCGCAGGAAATGGCTGAGCGTATGCAGTTCCAGCATGAAGAGCCAAGCGGCTTAGATGGCTCGGAACAAGAGGGTTCAGCAGTTGAGTCAGTTGCAGTAACTCCAGTGCGCAATGAGCCAAAAATTGGCCGTAATGAATCGTGCAGCTGTGGTTCAGGCAAGAAATACAAACATTGCTGTGGTCGTATCAGTTAATGGTTTAACGCTGCTTTAATATTTTAAAGTAGCTGTTTGTTTTAGTTTACGCCGTACCAGACAGGCTCTGTGTGCGGCGTTTCTTTTAGCGCATAGCGCATTTAATAAGCGGGAGAATTGTTATGGCGGTTGGCTTAGGTGATTTACCAGTAATGCACCCAGTTGCAGGTTTTGAGTTAGGTATTGCCAGTGCCGGTATTAAAAAACCAGGCCGCCGCGATGTTGTAGTGATGCGCAGCGTACTAGGCAGCACCGTTGCTGGAGTGTACACGCAAAACGCTTTTTGCGCGGCACCGGTCTTGCTATGTAAGCAACGTATGCAATCCTCCCCGCGCTACTTAGTAGTCAATACGGGTAACGCCAACGCAGCGACGGGTGAGCAAGGCTTGCAAGCTGCTAATGCCGTATGTCAGCAGCTAGCGAACTTGGTTGGCTGTCCTATTGAACAAGTATTGCCCTTTTCAACAGGTGTGATTGGCGAGCCTTTACCGGTCGAGAAAATTACTGCGGCATTGCCAGCTGCGCTAAGTGATTTGCATGAAGATAACTGGGCATTAGCTGGTGAAGGCATTATGACCACTGACACTTTACCAAAAGGTGCCAGCGTACAGTTTCAGCACAACGGTGTAACAGTGACCGTGACGGGCATCAGTAAAGGTGCTGGGATGATACGTCCGAATATGGCAACTATGCTGGGTTATATCGCTACTGATGCTGCGGTAAACCAGGAAATCCTACAAAATATTCTGCACGATGCGGCGAATAAATCGTTTAACCGCATCACCATTGATGGCGACACCTCAACCAATGACTCGTGCATTCTTGTCGCTACTGGCCAAGCTGCAGTTGAGCCAATTACAGTAGCTGAAGGCGAGCTGTATAACGCTTTACGTGAGGCCATCAATCAAGTGGCTATGCAGTTAGCGCAAGCGATTGTGCGTGACGGCGAAGGTGCCACCAAGTTTGTTACCGTGCAAGTTCAAGGCGGAGCCAATCAGCAAGAATGTCTGGATGTCGCTTATGCCGTTGCGCACTCCCCATTGATCAAAACTGCTCTGTTTGCCTCTGATCCAAACTGGGGTCGCATTGTGGCTGCCATTGGTTATGCAGGCGTTAAGGATTTAGATACTGAGCAGGTTAATGTGTATCTGGATGATGTTTGCATTGTAGCTCATGGTGGACGTGCACAAGCTTATACCGAAGAGCAGGGTGCGGCAGTGATGCAGCAAGCGGAAATTCTGATTCGCATTGAATTGGAGCGTGGTGGTTGCAACGAAACGATCTGGACCACAGATCTTTCTCATGAATATGTGCGGATCAATGCTGAATACCGCTCATAATACTGAAATCATGAAAATCGTACTGTTAGGTACTTTTTTATGATTAAGCGTGTGCATGTGGTGGCTGCGGTGATTCGCAATGCCCAGCAAGAAATTCTGCTGGCGTTGCGTCCTAGCGATAAGCATATGGGCGGCTTGTGGGAGTTTCCGGGCGGTAAGTGTGAAGCGGGTGAAAGCCCGCAGCAGGCGTTGGCGCGTGAACTGCAAGAGGAGTTGGGGATTGTCATTCATAATCCGCAACCACTGATTCAGGTGCGTCATAACTATCCTGATTTGCATGTATTGCTGGATGTCTATGAAGTGCTGAGCTTTACCGGGCAGGCGTATGGTGCAGAGGGACAGCAGGTACGATGGGTTGTACCGAGCGCTTTAACTGATTATCAGTTTCCTGCAGCTAATCGCACCATTGTCACTGCTGCACAATTACCACCGCGTTATCTGATTACCCCAGAGCGGCTTAACCCTGATCAGTTGTATGCAGGAGCTGAGCAAGCGCTAGCGCAGGGCTTTGAGTTGTTGCAGTTGCGAGCCTCGCACTTGTCAGGTAATGAGTATAAAGCCCTTGCGCAGCGCTTACAGGTCCTGTGTGCAGGGCGTGCGCAGCTGATGCTGAAGGGTGATTTGGCTTGGCAAGCCGAGTTTCCTGATGCTGGCTGGCATTTAACCTCTAAGCAGTTGCAGGAATTGGCAGAACAGGAACGTCCTGTCGACCAAAGCCGTTTGCTTGCAGCGTCGTGTCATAACGCTGAGGAGTTACAGTTAGCGACTGCCTTGCAGGTGGACTTTGTCACTTTGTCGCCAGTACTACCGACGCAAACTCATCCGAACGCTGCAGCTTTAGGCTGGGATGCAGCACAAGCTTTATTGCTGGATTTTAATGCACCAGCATTCCTGCTCGGCGGTTTAGCAGAGCAGGATATCGCGCAAGCACGCGCGATTGGCGGGCAAGGTGTGGCTGGTATTCGCGGTTTTTGGCCGCAGGCGTTATAGCGGTTTTTCTGCTGCTTGCCAATGGATCTCGGCCGGCAACAAAGAGCAGATCAGATAAACGGTTAATATAACCCAGCATTTCTGGACGTAAAGCTTCGCTGCTATGCAAAGCTTGGCAGCGTCGTTCGGCGTTACGTGCACTGCTACGGCAGATATGCGCTTGAGCAATTAAGCGTGAGCCACTGGGCAAGATAAATTCTTTGAGTGGGCCAACCAGCACATTCCACGCATCAATTGTTTCTTCAATGCGGGTAATTTCAGTTGCTTGCAGTGCTTGGTATTCTGGCATGGCCAGTTCGCCACCCATATCAAAGATACGGTGTTGGCAAGGTTCGAGTATCTGGATGATTTCTTCGAGTTTTGGCGTGCTGCTTAGCCGCTCCTGTAGTTCAGCTAAGAGCAAGCCCAGCTGGCTATTAAACTCATCTAAAGCACCAATGGCTTCAATACGCGGATGGCTTTTATTGACGCGACGACCATCGGCTAGACCTGTTTGGCCGTCATCACCGGTGCGTGTGTAAATTTTACTAAGGCGGTAGCCCATGCGTACAATCTCCGTATGCAGGTTTAACTAAGTAATGGGTAGCTCATGCTTTTGTAAAACGTCTTGCAGTTGCGCATGCAAGGCGTGCAGAGCTGGTGTATGGCATTCTAACGTGATGCTTTGCGCACAAGCAAAACCGGTAATATAACTGATTTCAGTGCGGCGCTTATTCAACACATCTTGACGCATAGAGGATGAGTTGGCAGCGGTTTTCTCTATCACTGCCCAGATCTGTTGATGTAGCTTTTCTGCAGCTGCTGGCTGGCCAGCCTTATCTAGTAATTGCTGTAACTCATCACAAAGGGTATTGACCTGTTCAGGGTAGCGCGCCAGCTCGCCATTGTGGCAATCGTAAATCATGGTCAGCGGATTAATGACGCAGTTGATCGCTAATTTACGCCATAAGTTTTCAGCGATATGCTGCGTCCACAAACAAGGAATGCCGGCAGCGTTACATATCTGCAGTAGCTGATCGGGCTTTGGTTGTGCAGAAGAATGTAAATCACCTAGCCAAGTCTGTCCTTGCCCAGCAAACACGCTATGAAAAGGCTCAGCCAGATATGCCCCTTCAGTGCTGGAGGCGGCAATACAGCGTGTCTTTGGCAGCATGCTTTGAATGGCTTGCTGGCTACCGAGACCGTTTTGCAACAGGATAACCACGCTGTCGTTAGTAAGTCTGTGTGCGATTTGGTTTATCGCCGCCTCAGCATCGTAGGCTTTACAGGCTAAAAGCAAGTATTGGATTTGCTTAGGATCTGTGGCGAGCTCTGCGCTGACTGGGTAATACTTAGTCCGTTGGCGCTGTGCATCGCTGAGGCCGATACCTTGAGTCTGTTGGTAGCGTGCTATGGCGTCTGCATTGCGTAAAATTAAATATACCGTTTGCTGTTGAGCGGCTAAACGCGCAGCCCACAAGCAACCCAAACTACCTGCACCGAGAATATGCCACGTCATTATCTTATTACTGCTCTGTTGATAAAGCCTATGTCTGTATAATCAGCACGGTTTAGTTCACAAACTATCATGACACTGAAAAACTTGGCATCATCTGCAACAAAGATGCTTAAAAGCGCGGCATAAGCGTTTGTAATCGCTAGTCTTTATACACAGTGGTCTGGGGTGGTTGCAAGTGCTGCTGTAGCCCCAAGTAATCAAGGTGGTTTAATTTCAATGTGGAATATTTTGGAGGATCACAATGCCCTCATTTGATGTTGTTTCAGAGCTCAATACGCACGAAGTTACCAATGCAATGGATAACGCAGCCAAAGAGTTGGAGCGTCGTTATGATTTGCGCGGTAAGGCAGAGATTGAGTTTAAAGATAAAACAATTACCTTAACTGCAGAAGCTGATTTTATGCTGGAGCAATTAATCGAAATTGTAAAGCTGGCATTGATTAAGCGTAAAATTGATGTGCAGTGCTTGGAGTACAAAGATTCTTACGGCTCAGGCAAAGTGGTTAAGCAAGAAATCCTACTGCGCGAAGGTATCGATAAAGAGCTGGCCAAGAAAATTGTCACCACTGTAAAAGAAGCTAAGTTGAAAGTGCAGGCGTCTATTCAGGGTGAGCAAGTGCGTATCACTGGTAAAAAACGTGATGATCTGCAAGAGGCGATGGCTTTGCTGCGTACCAAAGAGTTAGGTATGCCGGTGCAGTTTGATAACTTTAGAGATTGATGGTGTAACTTAAACAAGCCTTTAATAAAGCTGCTTTAGTATAAAAATGCCCGCTGATTTAGCGGGCATTTTTTATGCATTAACGTAATTTGAGCAGTGTGTCTGAACGCTCTTGTGTGCTGCGATACAGTTCAGCGTTGGTTTCCAGTTCTTTCAATGGCGCAGGGAAGATAGCATTAAGTTTCTCTGTCCACTCTGGTGATGCACTTTGCTCTGGGAAGCAGCGCTTGAGTAGATCAAGCATGATGGATACGGTAACCGAGGCGCCGGGTGATGCACCCAGTAAAGCGGCTAGTGTGCCATCAGCTGAGCTGACCAGTTCTGTACCAAACTGTAGAACGCCACCTTTTTTAGCGTCTTTTTTAATGATTTGTACACGTTGACCGGCGATCTCGAGTTTCCAGTCAGCGGGATCAAGTTGCGGGTAGAAACGGCGTAACGAATCTAAGCGCTGTTCCATTGACTGCCTAACTTCGCTAATTAAATAACGAGTTAGATCCATATTGTCGCGACCAACTGCCAGCATGGGCCAGATATTGCTAAAGCGTACTGACATCGGTAAGTCTAAGAATGAACCGTGCTTTAAGAACTTAGTGGTAAAGCCAGCATAAGGACCGAACAGTAAGGATTTTTTACCATCAATCACGCGCGTGTCTAAGTGCGGTACAGACATTGGCGGTGAGCCAACTGCTGCCAAGCTATAAACCTTGGCTTGGTGCTGTTCAACTACTTTTGGATTATCGCAACGCAACCATTGACCACTGACAGGGAAACCACCGTAGCCTTTGCCTTCAGGAATACCTGACTTTTGTAATCGTGTAGTGACACTACGAGTTTGGCCTGTAGCAAGATTTTTGATGCTGACTTTCCAGCCTGCTGTACAGCGTTCTAAGCCAACAACCTTGCTCTTATAGCTTAGAGTGTTGCTGTCTTGTTGTGCTAAGTAGCTCAACAGTTCACGGGTCAGTGCGCCAAAGTTGACGTCAGTACCATTGCTGATATTAGTAACGGCAATCTCTTCCTCATCTTTACGTTCAGCCATCATCAGTGGCAACCACTGCGCCATTAGGCTTTTATCAGTGGTGAACTCGATTTTTTCGAACGCGTGGTGAGCTTTTAGTAATTGCGCACGTTTTTCTAAGAAAGCCACATTCTCTTTGCCTTCAACGAAGCTTAGGTGCGGAACATGGTGAATAAATGTATCTGGATCACCGAAGGTGCCAGTTTCAACAAGGTGCGCCCAAAATTGTTTGGACTCTTCAAACATGGCGTTAATATTAATAGCTTTCTTAATATCAATTGAGCCATCGGCAGCTTGCGGAGTGTAGTTGAGTTCACAGAGGCCAGCGTGACCGGTACCTGCGTTATTCCATGGGTTAGAACTTTCCATGGCTCCGTCTTCCATTTGCTCAACAATTTCTAAGCGAAGGCTTGGATCCAGTTCTTTTAGCATCACTGCTAATGTCGAACTCATAATGCCAGCTCCCACCAGCAATACATCCAATTGTGCTTGATTATCTTGTGCCATCAGTATATCTCCAAAATGCAGCTTTTGAGCGGTACAGTGCAACTGTATCCAGTCAAGGAAAAGGGTAAGTTATTGCGAAATAGCCAATGCTTTAACCGCTGCAAGAAAGAGGGCTGTTGGTGCATGGAACTGTAAACGCCAAACTATTCATTGCTTGCCACACTCTTGTGAAGTTGTGAAACATAGTTTCCCGCCATCTTTTGGAATAGCGGATCTTTAAAATGCTTTTACCGCAGGCACAAAAAACCACTGAGTGTGAATGCTGCACACTATAAAAGTGTAGTGAAAAATCATTCAACGTGGATCTGTGAGCCATTAAATAGGGCACTGAGCAACCTCTTAGCTTTAAAATTCAGTGCTGTATAAACACTGTATAAAAGCGTAGGCGAGAGGCAGTCGTACATAGTTGGTTGACAATTATAACGATGAAATTATAAAAAACGATCATTCATGCAAAATTTCTTTAGTCGAAAGGTCTTATAAAATAGGATAAGGATTTATGAATGTCGTATTTCATCACTAAGTATAGAATATTTTAGCCTGTAGAGCATTGTGCTGTGCAAGTGCGCAGCGCTTGGTTAAACTTTGTTGCATTCAAATGGTTTTTAAAAGGGTCTAAATTATGTTGCGCTATGCATTGGTCGGTACTGTAGTTGTTTTAACTGGGATTTTAGCGGGTTGTGGTTTGAGTCCGCAGCATTTAAAGCCGGAACCACGTTTTACTGGGCAAATGGCAGCGGTTGGTCAAGGTCAGCAGGTGACAGTTCAAGTTAGCGATGCACGAGCTTCTGCGATCCTTGGTACGCGTGGTGGTTTGTATGCCGATAGTAGTGCGATCAGTGTGAGTGGTCCGGATGTTCTACCACGCTTACAGGCCGAATCTGATGCTGCGGTGCGCATGCTAGGCTTTACGCCGGTTGCTCAAGGTTCTGATAACCCTCAGTTAACTTTAAAACTCACAGAGCTGAGCTATAAAGCAGTTGAGAAAAACGCTGTGGCGAAGGAAGCGAACCTACAAGCGGTATACGTGCTTGAAGTACAAAATGGTTCGCGTCGTTATAATGGTCGTTATGCGGCAACATTAACTCAGGGTTATGCGAAAGCTCCAAATGAGCAGACCAATAATCAATGGGTTAGTCAGGTGCTTAGCGAAGGTTTGCAGCGAGTATTTAAAGATCCAGCCATTGGTCAGTTATTGGCACAGTAAACCGACTTGTTTGCTCTACTAATCTGCAGTAGCAGTTGATTGTTATATCAATTGCTGCTGTGCCAGATTAGTGAGGGGGTTATTTTGATAAAAAGTTTGCCGCCTGCCATTTTTTTAATGGGCCCGACGGCGTCAGGGAAAACGGATTTAGCGTTGCAGTTGGTGCGAGAGTTACCCTGTGAAATTATTAGTGTTGACTCGGCCTTAATTTATCGCGGTATGGATATTGGCAGTGCCAAACCCAGCGCTGAGATCCTGCAGGAATACCCGCACCACTTAGTTGATATCCTCGATCCAGCGCAGAGCTATTCGGCGGCGCAGTTTCGTGATGATGCGTTGGCTGCTATGGCTGACATTACTGCACGCGGGCGTATTCCGCTGCTTGTCGGCGGCACTATGCTGTATTACAAGGCGTTGATTGATGGTTTAGCAGCAATGCCAGCTGCTGATGTACAGGTGCGTTCGGCATTAGAGCTGCAAGCCGAAGCAGAAGGATGGGCGGCTCTGCATGCAGAGTTGCAGAGTGTTGATCCTGTGTCCGCTGAGCGAATTCATCCCAATGATCCGCAGCGTATTATGCGCGCCCTAGAGGTGTGGCGGGTCAGCGGGCAAAGTATGACTGAACATCGTGTACAACAAGCGTTACAAAAACAAGCATCTAACCGCAGTCATTTGCCGTACAATGTCGCTACATTTGCTATTGCACCGCAGCAGCGCAGTATTTTACATGAGCGTATTGCTCAGCGATTTCATCTTATGCTTGAACAAGGCTTTATCGCCGAGGTCGAAGCATTGCGGCAACGTGGTGATTTACATGCTGACTTACCATCGATCCGTGCTGTGGGTTACCGACAAGCTTGGGCGTATTTGCAAGGCGACTTGACTTACGACGAAATGATTGAGCGCGGTATTATAGCAACGCGTCAACTGGCTAAACGGCAGTTTACTTGGCTGCGTAGTTGGGAAGATATTGAATGGTTAGATAGCTTGTCTCAAGACAATATGTCGCACACCTTGAAAAGACTTAAACAGCTCACCATATAGAGTGGATAGAGTAACTATTTAGTTTGCTGGCTTAGTGCACGGCAAATTTTTATTTATTAAATGGAGTACACCTCATGTCAAAAGGGCACACGCTACAAGACCCTTACTTAAACCTCTTACGTAAAGAGCGCGTACCAGTATCAATTTACTTGGTAAACGGTATTAAGCTGCAAGGACAAATTGAGTCATTTGACCAGTTTGTAATTTTGCTAAAAAACACGGTAAGCCAAATGGTTTACAAACACGCTATTTCCACAGTTGTGCCAGGTCGTCCGGTTCGTTTGCCGAGCGAAGATGATGCACATAATGAAGAAGGTAACGACTAGTTGGAGAACATTTTGATCACTGAACATCTGGGTGAGCGCGCTATCCTTGTGCATTTGGATGGGCATGCACCTGACGTGCGAGAAGATCCTTATGAATTTCAAGAGCTTGCAGTGTCAGCAGGAGCTGTCATTGCGAGTTTTGTCAGTGTTTCTAGGCATCAACCGACTGCGCGTTTTTTGATTGGCTCCGGCAAAGTAGAAGAACTGCGTCAGTTAGTAATGGTTGAACAAGCTGATTTAGTAATTTTTAATCATGCCTTAACGCCAAGCCAAGAGCGTAATCTAGAGCGTGCTTTAGAGTGCCGAGTGCTTGACCGAGTGGGTTTGATTCTAGATATTTTTGCTCAGCGTGCGCAAACCTATGAAGGTAAGTTGCAGGTTGAGTTGGCTCAGTTGGATCATATCGCCAGCCGCCTTGTAGGTAGCCGTACTGATCTAAGTGGTCAGTTGGGTGGTATTGGTTTGCGTGGGCCGGGTGAGACTCAGCTTGAGACTGACCGCCGTTTATTGCGTGTACGTGTTAAACAAATTAAAAACCGTCTGGAAAAGGTGCGTAACCAGCGCCAACTCGCACGCCGCAGTCGTCAGCGTGCAGAAATACCGGGCGTGTCTTTAGTGGGCTATACCAACACGGGTAAATCGACACTGTTTAATTTTTTAACAGAGTCGCAGGTGTTTGCTGCGGACCAGCTCTTTGCTACCTTGGATCCAACGGTTCGACGCGTTGAAATCCCTGATTTAGGTGCTGTGACTTTAGCCGATACTGTCGGCTTTATTCGCCACTTGCCGCATAAACTGGTTGAGGCGTTTCGCGCCACACTAGAAGAGTCAGCCAGTGCTGATTTGTTGTTGCATGTGATTGATGCGCAGTCGCCTGAGCGTGATGAGCAAATTAAGCAGGTACACAATGTGCTGCAAGAGATTGATGCAGACAATGTGCCGATGCTTGAGGTCTACAATAAAATCGACTTGCTTGATAATGTTGATCCGCATATTCAGCGTGATGAGCATGGCAAGCCGATACGTGTTTGGATTTCTGCACAAAAGCAGCAGGGTATTGCGTTACTACAGCAAGCAATTGCCGAGCTGTTGGAAGACGAAATATATATTGCTACAGTGCGCCTCGATCAACAGCAGAGTCGTTTGCGCGGCAAACTGTTTGATTTAAATGCTGTGCAGCAAGAAACTCATGCTGATGATGGTGCCAGTATTTTAGAGTTGCGTGTTGCAAAAATGGAGTTGGACCAGCTGCTCAGTCATGAAGGTATAACGACCGAGGATTTTTTTGCACAGTATACTCACCACTAAACGCGCTAAATTAAAAGATTGGCGCAGCAGTTGTTGCGTTTATTAATTATAATATAGTGCACTTTTATGTGCATTTTGCCTTTCAAATAGATGGAGAACACTATGGCCTGGAATGAGCCGGGTGGTAATTCAAACAATCAGGATCCTTGGGGTGACCGCAATAAGCGCGGTGGCCAGAAGCAAGGCCCACCTGATCTTGATGAAGCCCTCCGTAAACTGCAAGACAATCTAAAAAGCTTGTTTGGCGGACCGAAAAAGCCTGGATCAAAAAGATCTGGTGGTGGTTTCGGTATTATCGCTGTTGTCTTAGCTGTCTTGGCTGCAATGTGGTTATACACGGCAGTTTACTCGCTTGATGAGCAAGAACAGGCTGTGATCTTACGTCTGGGTAAATACCACGAAACAGTAGGGCCAGGTTTGAATATTTACTTTCCACCAATGGATCGTAAGTATGAGCAAAACGTAACCCGTGAGCGCGCTTATACACGTCAAGGACCAATGCTAACTGAAGATGAGAACATCATCGAAGTGCCATTGACCGTACAGTATAAAATCAACAACCTGCAAGACTTTGTGCTGAACGTTGATGCGCCAGAGTTAAGTTTGCAGCACGCAACTGAAAGTGCCCTGCGTCACGTTGTCGGTTCTACCGCGATGGACCAAGTGCTGACGGAAGGTCGTGAAGTCTTGGCCGTTGATGTTAAAGAGCGTCTCCAGCGCTTCTTAGATACCTACCGTACGGGTATCACCGTGACTCAGGTTAACGTGCAAAACGCCCAAGCGCCGCGCGAAGTGCAAGAGTCATTTGATGACGTAATTCGTGCTCGTGAAGATGAGCAGCGTGAGAAAAACCAAGCTGAAACTTACGCTAATGGTGTGATTCCAGAAGCGCGGGGTCAGGCTCAACGACTGCGTGAAGAAGCGAATGGTTACCGTGATGAAACTGTATCGCGTGCCGAGGGTGAGGCGGATCGTTTCACTAAACTGGTGACTGAATACCGTAAAGCGCCTGAAGTAACTCGTCAGCGTTTGTATTTAGAAACCATGCAAGAAGTGTTTAGCAACACTAGTAAAGTATTGTTAAGCGGTGATAAAGGTCAAAACAGCATGCTGTATTTACCACTGGATAAAATGCTAGAAGGCCGCAATGCTGCACCGTCACAAAGAGCGCCCGACTCAGCAGATGCTACTACTAGCAGTTCTGCTGATAACAGTGTGCGTTTAAGTGGCGATGCACTGACTCGTGACTTACGTGCCAGAGGTAGCCGTTAATGAGTAATAAATCGACTTTTGTTTTAATTGCAGGTGCAGTGGTTGCGCTGGTGGCTTGGAACAGTTTCTATATTGTTCAGCAAACCGAGCGTGCGGTACTCCTGCAATTCGGTAAGGTGGAGCAAGCGAACGTGCAGCCGGGTCTGCATGTGAAAGTTCCTTATGTAAACCAAGTACGTAAGTTTGATGCACGTTTATTAACCTTGGATGCACCAACGCAGCGTTTTCTGACTTTAGAAAAGAAAGCGGTGATGGTGGATGCGTTTGCTAAGTGGCGAGTGGCTGATGCTGATCGTTACTACACCGCAACGTCAGGTATTAAACAGGTTGCTGATGAGCGCTTAGCGCGTCGTTTAGAAGCCGGTTTACGTGACCAGTTTGGTAAGCGTACCTTACATGAAGTGGTCAGTGGTCAACGTGATGAGCTGATGGCAGATATCACTACTTCTCTAGATCGCATGGCGCGTAAAGAGTTGGGTATTGAAGTGATTGATGTGCGGGTTAAAGCCATCGACTTACCTAAAGAAGTGAACCTGAGTGTGTTTGAGCGTATGAGCTCTGAGCGTGCTCGTGAAGCGCGTGAGCACCGTGCTAAAGGTAAAGAACTAGCTGAAGGTATTCGTGCCGATGCTGATCGTCAACGTCGTGTCTTATTAGCTGAAGCCTACCGCGAAGCTGAAGAGATTCGAGGTGAGGGTGATGCAAAAGCGACAGCGATTTATGCTAAAGCGTACGGTGCAGATCAGGATTTCTATGCGTTCCACCGCAGCTTAATGGCTTATCGCGAAAGCTTTTCTGATAAAAGTGATGTTATGGTGCTATCGCCTGACAACGAATTTTTCAAGTATATGGAACAAGCAAAACCTTAAGCTTATTGAGCCAGTGCGCGCTATCTATGTTGTAGCGCGTACTCTCTAGATGGTGTAAGTTCTATGCTTATATAGCTGTATGGAAAAGCTAGAAGCATGCACGGAATAATTTGTGGTATCATGCGGCAGCCGGGAAACTCCCGGCTTTTTTGCGCCTGTGGTCATGAAAAATGTCCAGCAGGCAACTGTATTTATAATGAGGAAGGCGCAATGGCAACGGTAGACCGCTGGCTGCTGCCAGATGGCATCGAAGAAGTACTGCCGCCGCAAGCGGCGCAGATTGAAGCATCCCGTCGACAGGTACTGGATATGTTTGAGGCATGGGGCTACGAGTTTGTAGTCACGCCACATATCGAGTTTCTTGAGTCGTTATTAACCGGCGCGGGCCAAAAGCTTGATCTGCGTACTTTTAAAGTTACCGACCCACAATCAGGCCATCTGATGGGCTTTCGTGCGGATATTACTCCGCAAGTGGCTCGTATGGATGCGCACAGTTTGCGTCGTGAAGGTCCTTCACGTCTGTGCTATGCAGGCAGTGTTGTGCATGCGCGTCCACGTTCTTTATCGCGCTCACGCAGCCCCATTCAGCTCGGTGCTGAGTTGTACGGTGATGCCAGTCCTGCTGCTGATATTGAAGTGATCAGCTTAATGCTGGCGACTCTTGAGCAGGCTGAAATTGCTGATATCCATATGGATTTAGGCCATGTCGGTGTATACCGTGGTTTAGCCCGCGCGGCTGAATTATCGACAGATCTTGAAGCACAGATTTTTGATGCATTACAGCGTAAAGCTGTGGATGAAGTGGCTGCATTAACTGAGCAATTGCCGACAGATTTAGCGACCATGCTCAATGAGCTTAGCCATCAGTGTGGTGGTCGTGAAGTGCTGGATCAGGCGAAAATAGTGTTAGCTGCAGCACCAAGTAGCGTTTTAGCAGCTTTGGATCAGTTGATTGTTATTGCTGATGCCTTGATGTTGCGCTACCCGCACTTACCATTTTATTTCGACTTAGGTGAGTTGCGCGGTTACCACTATCATACCGGTGTGGTCTTTGCTGCATTTGTGCCTAGCGTTGGCCAGTCTATCGCGCAAGGCGGACGTTACGATGATATCGGTGCAGTATTTGGCCGCGCACGTCCGGCGACAGGCTTTTCAACAGATTTAAAAACATTAGTCGACTTAGGTCAGCGTCCAGCTGTGGTTTTAAGCCCTGGCATTTGGGCACCTGCTGGTGCGCAAGCTGATTTATGGCAAGCAATTTGTGCGTTGCGTACAGACGGACAGCGCGTGGTTCAAGCGCTACCTGGTCAGCCTGTTAGTGATGCGATGCAAGCGAGTTGTGATCGCCAGTTAGTACAGAATTCTTCAGGTTGGCAGGTTCAACCTCTATAAGTTTACGCCGCACTTGCGGCCACGTTTAGTCGGTTATGCCGACCTCCTATTTGCGCGAAGAGGGCAAGGGTTATGGGTAAGAATGTTGTCGTTTTAGGCACTCAATGGGGTGACGAAGGCAAAGGTAAAATCGTTGATTTATTCCGGCCACACCTTAGTAATTGACGGTGAAAAAACCGTATTACACCTGATTCCATCGGGTATTTTACGTGAAAACGTTGAGTGCTTAATCGGTAACGGCGTTGTCGTTGCACCGGATGCATTGATGCGCGAAATCACTAAACTGGAAGAGAAAGGCGTACCGGTACGTGAGCGTTTACGCATCAGCCCAGCCTGTACTTTGATTCTGCCGTACCACGTTGCGTTAGACCAAGCGCGTGAAGCATCACGTAGCGAAGGTAAGATCGGTACAACGGGTCGTGGTATTGGTCCAGCCTACGAAGATAAAGTAGCACGTCGTGGTCTGCGTATTGGTGACTTATTTAATGCTGAACGTTTTGCTGAAAAGCTGCGAGAAGTGTTAGAGCAGCATAACTTTATGCTCGAGCATTTCTATAAAGTTGAGCCGATTGATTATCAGAAAACTCTTGATGATGCACTGAGCTACGCTGAAATTCTTAAGCCATTAATGATCGACGTCACTGCACGTCTGCACACCCTGCGTAAGCAAGGCGCGCGCATTATGTTTGAAGGCGCACAGGGTTCACTGCTGGATATCGATCACGGTACTTACCCGTACGTGACCAGTTCAAGCACCACGGCGGGTGGTACGGCAACAGGTTCAGGTTTTGGTCCACTGTACTTGGATTATATCTTGGGTATTACCAAGGCGTACACCACGCGTGTGGGTGCAGGTCCATTCCCAACTGAATTGTTTGATGAAACCGGTGCGTACTTGGCTGAAAAAGGTCATGAGTTCGGTTCAACCACTGGCCGTGCACGTCGTTGCGGTTGGTTTGATGCGGTGATCTTGCGTCGTACATCAGAAATCAACAGTATTTCAGGTATTTGCTTAACTAAACTGGACGTGTTGGACGGTTTAGAGACAGTCAAAATCTGCGTCGCTTATAAAACTGCAGCCGGTGAAGAAATTGAAGCGCCGACTGATGCAGACAGCTATGTTGGCTTAATACCTGTGTACGAAGAAATGCCAGGTTGGAGCGAATCTACTGTTGGCGCAACCTGTCTTGAGCAGTTGCCAGCCAATGCTCGTGCGTATGTTAAGCGCATTGAAGAGCTGATTGGCACACCGATTGATATCGTATCAACCGGTCCTGACCGTAATGAAACCATCGTATTACGTCACCCTTACGAGGCGTAATAACGATGCAATATGCCAAGCTTGCTGATAGGTGAGCTTGGTATAGCAGATTCATAAAAAACCGATCTGTGTGTCGGTTTTTTATTTTAGATCGCGTAAGCGCGGCAATCGTTGATCTTTAGCTGACAGCAAAGGTGTATGCAGCGGCCAAGCGATATTCACATCGGGATCATTCCAAATGATGCCAGTCTCGTCTGTTGGGTCGTAAAAGTCCGTACATTTGTAATGCAAATCTGCCACATCACTTAGTACACAGAAGCCATGGGCATAGCCGGCCGGTATCCACATTTGCAGATGGTTATCGTCATTCAGTTCTAACGCAACATACTCAGCAAAAGTGGGTGATTGCGGATTAATATCCACAGTCACATCAAAAACAGAGCCACGACTGACGCTGATTAATTTGCCTTGTGAACGCGCGCGCTGAAAGTGTAATCCACGCAGCACTCCCTGTTGTGAGCGCGAGTGATTGTCTTGTACAAAGGGCTGGGTTATCCCTGCTCTGGCATAACGTTCACTTTGAAAGGTTTCCAGAAAGAAACCGCGAGTATCGCCAAAGGTTTTGGGCTGAATAATTAATACACCTAGCAGTGCAGTTGTGGTTATTTTCATTACAAATACGCTTTTGGGTTAATTATATGTGACTGTGTTTTGTAACAAACGCTTGGTGTTGGCTGGATGATAGCCTTACTCCAGTACTTTGACATTGTTGGATAGCTTGTCGGAGTGTGCCAATAAAATCAGCATCATCGATAATTGAGAGCCTTACGGTTTACTTTATGCTTCGATAAGCAACTGGCTGGATTAGTAAACGCTATAAGAATATAGGCAAGTTTATTGCTCGGACTCATCGTTCCAAGGCGCTTGTAAGTAACGGCTGTAGTTAAATGTCTCTAACCATTCTGGCTTAAACACCACAAAGGCTGTGACTGCCATACCGTTAATAAAGGCTTCTGGGAACGCGACCAGCAAAATCATGCCGAAAAAATCTTCTAGCTCAGGTGATAACTCATAAATTCCATTACCCCATAATAATAATGCACCACTGATGACGCAGAGTGCTGCTGTCAGTGCAGCAGGGAAGAAGCCTGAAAAAAAGATATACATAAATAGGTTTTCAGGCTGTAAATGCTCAATGGCTTTGGCGCAGCAATGGGCGATAAAGACCGGCAGAATAATCAGCAGTAGACCATTAACACCCAGTACGCTTAGCTCTTGTTTGCCTAGTGCTAATAAAGCCAATTGTGCAATAAGGCCTGCAAGGATTGCGAGCGGCCAATCCAATAGTAGAGTTACCGCGGTCATGCCAATAAAGTGAAAGGATAAGCCACTGGGGAAGTCACGACGCACCAGCCACAGGATACACAGCACCAGTACCGTACCAAAGACTAAATGCTGACGGCGGCTATCGCTAAATAGCTCAACCCAAGGTGCGCGCCAGATGGCATAAAGCAGTGCAGGGCCATACAATAACCAGCTCCAAAGGAGTGTGGTTTCATTTAATAACATGCTTGCAATCATGGGATGGCCTATTCAGTGATCTGGGCGCTTAAAGAGCCTTAAAACGTCGGGCTACTTTAGCAGAAATTCACGATTTATCAGTCTGGCGTTGCTTAAAAACTCGATATAAATGGAATAAAACCTTGATAAGCGAGTGCAGCACTGTGGACTTTGTACACTTTAAGGTAAACTTCACCCTCTTGATGAATTAACACGACATATCAATGCCTACGACTTTTCATGAAATTCCTGCAGAACGCCCGATTACGCCACTGTTAGACCGTGCGCTGACGCCGACAGAATTACGTTTACTGTCTGAGACTGAGCTGGTGACATTGGCGGATGAACTGCGTTTATTCCTTTTGTGGAGTGTTGGCCAGACCGGCGGACATTTTGCCGCAGGCTTGGGTGTGGTTGAGCTGACCGTGGCTTTGCACTATGTGTTTGATACACCGGATGACCGTGTTGTGTGGGATGTAGGTCACCAAGCCTATCCGCATAAAATCCTTACGGGTCGTCGCGAACAGATGCTAAGCATGCGCCAGAAAGATGGTCTTGCTGCCTTTCCGCGTCGCTGTGAAAGTGAATACGACACCTTTGGTGTTGGTCACTCGAGTACATCGATCAGTGCAGCTTTAGGCATGGCGATTGCTTCAAAGTTGCAAGGTAGCAAACGTAAAAGTGTTGCCGTGATTGGTGATGGTGCAATGACCGCGGGCATGGCGTTTGAGGCGTTGAACCATGCGCCAGAAACCGGTGCGAATATGTTGGTGATTCTCAATGACAACGATATGTCGATCTCGAATAATGTCGGCGGTTTATCCAATCATTTAGCCAAAATCCTAACCAGTCGTACCTATTCAACCATGCGTGAAGGCAGCAAGAAGATCCTTTCTCGTTTGCCGGGTGCGTGGGAAATTGCTCGTAAAACTGAAGAGCATGCCAAGGGTATATTTGCCCCAGGAATTATGTTTGAAGAGCTGGGTTGGAATTATATCGGTCCAATTGATGGCCATGATTTACCAACCTTGCTAGCTACCTTACGTAATATGCGTGAGCTTGAAGGGCCGCAGTTTCTGCATGTAGTTACTAAAAAAGGTAAAGGTTTTGCTCCAGCTGAGCAGGATCCTATTGCCTATCATGCGATGACGAAGAAAGTATCTGTGCCGAGCAAACCGTCAGGGCCACGTTATTCTGCGGTCTTTGGCCAGTGGTTGTGCGATATGGCCGCGCAAGATGAGCGCTTGCTGGGCATTACGCCAGCGATGAAAGAAGGCTCGGATATGATT
>CAJDWG010000017.1_pt1 | contig 21627 bp, 21 predicted proteins | sample 7391571 | NCBI WGS metagenome assembly CAJDWG01 (sample SAMEA7055722, study PRJEB34461) | soil metagenome | biome: terrestrial ecosystem; feature: Peninsula; material: soil | place: Antarctica | collected 2016
TTCACCACCTTCAAGACCAAAGCGCTTAGTACCTGGATATTTAGTACCTAAATATTTTTCTAAACCTTCACCAGCAGTTAAACGCTCAAGAATATGCGTGCGCACTTCGTGTGAAAAGCCTGGACGACTGCGTACACTTTCTAGACGTTGCTGGAACCAGCGACGCTGATCTGAGTCAACAATATGAGTGAATTCAGCGCCAATCGTGCGGCAATAGGTATCTTGTAAAGACTGCTGAATCTCACGTAGCGTGGCTTCTTCTTTGCCGATATTTAAATCGCCAGTGTGAAACACACTATCAAGATCGGCATCAGTCAAACCGTAATGATGTATGGTCAGGTCAGCCTGCATTGGGCGCACCCACAAACCGAGCGGATCAAGCTTCGCAGCTTGATGTCCACGCATACGGTAGGCTTGCATTAGACGAAGCACTTCAACTTGCTTTTTCTCATGCTCAGTGCTGATGCTGCCAGCAGACACTGGCTGAGCTCGTCTTTGGTTTTTCGCCAATAAGACAAATTGATCACGAACCGTAGAGTGCGAGACATCCGTACTTAAACCACCATCAGCTGGCAGCTTTTGGAAATAAGTACACCACTCTTCTGAGACAGAATTCGGATCGTGCAGATAGAGTTCATATAGCTCTTCCACATAGGCAGCATTTCCACCGGATAGGTGGGCGCTGCTCCACATGCGCTGCATTACGCTTTCTTGCATGCTAGGTCACCCTTGATTAAGGGGGACGCTATCGGCATGGAAACTTAACGGCTTTAAGTCACATACAGCGACTTGAATAAAGCCACTACGAATCCCGCAGATAGTCCGAGCACTAGCTCGGATGCCCCTGCTGGTCTTCAATTGCGTTTTAAAAACAGCTTTGTAAGCTGCTTTTCGTTTAAAGCCACTTATATGAAAATACTCATATAAGTGGCTAAAGAATTTACAACATTAACTGTTGTAAATTAAGTACCACTTGTTAACAGCATACTACGAATATGACCAATCGCCCGTGTTGGGTTGAGGCCTTTCGGGCATACGTTAACGCAGTTCATAATATTGTGACAACGGAAAACGCTGAAAGGATCATCAAGACGCGATAAACGTTCTTGCGTTTGCGTGTCACGTGTATCTGCTAAGAAACGGTAGGCTTGCAACAAAGCTGCTGGGCCTAAGAACTTATCAGGATTCCACCAGAATGATGGGCAACCAGTTGAACAGCATGCGCATAAAATGCACTCATACAACCCGTCGATTTTTTCGCGATCTTCTGGTGACTGCAAACGCTCAATACCTGGCGCTGGCGTATCATTTTGCAAGTAAGGCTGAACTTTTTCGTACTGTTTGTAGAAAATGCTCATATCAACAGCTAAGTCACGAATAATTGGCAGTCCAGGTAATGGACGCACAACTAATTTACCATCCTTAACAACAGATGATAACGGTGTGATACAGGCCAAACCGTTTTTACCCGCTATGTTCATACCATCTGAACCGCACACGCCTTCGCGGCATGAACGACGGTATGACAAACTCTGGTCTTGTTCTTTAATCAAACCAAGAACATCCAACACCATCATATCTTGACCATCGATGGTCACATCGAAGTCTTGCATGAAAGGCGCAGAGTTAACCTCTGGATTGTAGCGGTAAACGCTAACTTTTAATATTTTAGGCAACGTCATCGTAATAACCCTTAATATTTACGTTCTTGAGGTATGAAGTGTTCAGCATCTTTTTCAACTGCGGATGATAGTGAGAAGTTCACATCACGCTTGCCAACAGTTTTAGTCGCTGGGAAATACATGCTGTGACATAACCAGTTCTCATCATCACGAGTCTCGTAATCTTCACGGGCGTGTGCGCCACGTGATTCAGTACGCGCCTCTGCAGCAATTGCAGTTGCTTCAGCTACTTCAAACAAGTTTTGTAATTCCAATGCTTCGATACGTGCAGTGTTGAAAGCATTACTCTTGTCACTAATCTTAACGTTCTTGATGCGCTCGCCTAAGAGTTTAAGCTCAGCAATACCTTTTTGCATGTATTCACCGGTACGGAATACACCAAAGTAGTTCTGCATACAGTTCTGCAGCTCTTTACGCAAAGGAGCCATTTCCTCACCTTCTGTACGCGCATTCAACGCATTCAGACGAGCCAGAGCATGCTCAATGTCGCTGTCAGTTGCAGGAGCTGTTGTGTAATTTTCACGTAGGCTTTTCTCAAGGTATAAACCTGCTGCGCGACCAAATACAACCAAGTCAAGCAGTGAGTTACCACCAAGACGGTTTGCACCGTGCACAGATACAGAAGTTACTTCACCAACGGCAAATAAACCTTCAACAATGCGATCTTGTTTGGTCTCTTCGTCTTGTGCAATAGCTTGACCATTAATGTTGGTAGCAATACCACCCATCATGTAGTGACAAGTTGGCACAACAGGAATCGGCGCAACAACAGGGTCAACGTGAGCAAAAGTAATTGATAGTTCACAAATACCTGGTAAACGACTGTGCAGAACTTCTTCACCTAGGTGATCAAGCTTCAGCAGTACGTGGTCACCATTAGGGCCACAACCGTTACCGGCTAAGATTTCCTTAACCATGGAGCGTGCAACAACGTCACGACCAGCAAGGTCTTTAGCATTCGGAGCATAACGCTCCATAAAACGCTCGCCATGCTTGTTGATTAAGTAACCACCTTCACCACGGCAACCTTCAGTTACTAAAGTACCAGCCCCAGCAATACCGGTTGGGTGAAACTGCCACATTTCCATATCTTGTACTGGTACACCAGCACGCAACGCCATACCAATACCGTCACCAGTGTTGATCAATGCGTTAGTGGTTGAGGCATAAATACGACCTGCACCACCCGTTGCTAGTACAACTGCTTTAGCTCGGATATGAACAACTTCACCTGTTTCAATACAGATTGCAACGATACCAACTACGGCACCATCAGCATTCTTAACTAAATCCACAGCAAACCATTCGTTTAAGAAGATCGTACCGTGCTTTAAGTTAGCTTGATACAGAGTATGCAGCAATGCGTGACCGGTACGGTCAGCAGCAGCGCACGTACGTGCAGCTTGACCACCGCGACCAAAGTCTTTTGACTGGCCACCAAATGGACGCTGATAAATACGGCCTTTCTCAGTACGTGAGAAAGGTAAACCCATATGCTCAAGCTCGTAAACGGCTTCAGGGCCTACAGAACACATGTATTCGATAGCGTCTTGGTCACCGATATAGTCGGAACCTTTAACGGTATCGTACATGTGCCAGCGCCAATCATCATTCGGATCATCAGATGCGATTGCACAAGTGATACCACCTTGTGCTGATACAGTGTGCGAGCGCGTAGGAAACACTTTAGTTACTACGGCTGTTTTATGCCCACCTTGTGCTAACTGGAGTGACGCACGCATACCTGCGCCGCCGCCACCAATAATAATGGCATCATAAGAAATTGTACGAATACTGGCCATGAATCAAATCCCCCACAAAATCTGTACGCCAAACACGAACATTACGAACATAATAATGCCGCATAGCGCTTGGACTAAAAATCGTACACCCGTTGCCCAGTTACCCAGGGTCATCGGCGTTAGGTAGTCAGTAGTAACAGCCCATAGTCCGATCCAAGCGTGTACGCTCAGTGCAACTAGGCTTAACATACTGAAGATTCGCATCCAGCTATTTGCAAACAGTCCGTGCCACTCGGCATAGCCCATTCCTGGGTTAGCAATAACATAACCCAACAAGAACAATACGTAGGCAGCAAGCACTACAGCTGTAACTCGCTGTGCCATCCAGTCATATAGACCAGATCGAGAGAAGTTTGTTACGTTAGTTACCATATCCAGACTCCCATCAATACAATAAGTACGGCTGAAATAATAAAGACTAATTTGGCACCCAGTTTTCCGCCTTCCAGCGTTTCACCGATACCTAAGTCCATAATTAAATGGCGGATACCAGCTGTTAAGTGGTACATCAGTCCAGAGAGAAGAACCCACACAACAAACTTGGCCAGCGGACTGGTCAAATACTCTTTAACTTCAGCAAACCCTTGCTCTGAGGCAAGCGATTTGTCGAGTCCATATAACAGCACAGCTATACCTAAAAACAGGATTACACCTGTAATTCTGTGCACAATGGAAGAGATTGCGGTGATTGGGAGTTTTATAGTCCTAAGATCTAGGTTTACAGGTCGTTGGCTATTCACGGCGTATTCACACTTAGAGAGCCCTAAACTGCAGGGCGAGTTGTCGGGAAGGCACTTAACAAGAAGTACCCGTCACCATCGGAGTGACGACCGTCAGCTAGGCAAAAGCCACTGCCGGTCAGCAACCGAGTATAGTGCAAAAAAGACTACAATGACAACGCAAAAACATTCGCCTAAATGCGCATTGCCCACCTTTGACATTTAGCGTAAACATCTATATCTGAAATTTTAGACCGAGATAGTTGTTATTTAACGAAATTATACCGCAATGAGCAGTACAAATTGACATTAGCTGTTATCTCACTATTATATCGCGGGTCCTGCGTGGGGGACCGTGATGATTCCAAGCATAACTAGGAGGCCACAATGGCTGACAAAAAAGCGCAGTTGATCATCGAGGGCAAAGCCCCCGTAGAACTGCCAATACTGACCGGCACTATGGGTCCTGATGTAGTTGACGTACGTAATTTAATTGATAATGATTTATTCACTTATGACCCAGGCTTTATGTCGACAGCGGCATGTGAGTCTAAAATCACCTATATCGATGGTGATAAAGGTATTTTATTACACCGTGGTTATCCAATCGAACAACTTGCAGAAGAGTCCGATTACTTAGAGACTTGCTACCTGCTATTGAACGGCGAATTACCTGATGCCGCGCAGAAAAAAGAGTTTATTGGCACCATCAGCAAGCACACCATGGTTAACGAGCAACTTAAATCATTCCTCAATGGTTTCCGCCGCGACGCTCACCCTATGGCTATTATGTGCGGTATCGTTGGTGCATTATCTGCTTTTTATCACGACTCTTTGGACAACAACAATCCAAAGCACCGTGAAATCTCTGCACACCGCCTAATTGCTAAAATGCCAACTATTGCTGCAATGGCATACAAATACTCAATCGGCCAGCCCATCATGTATCCACGCAATGAACTCAGCTACGCTGAGAACTTCTTGCATATGATGTTTAATACACCTGCAGAAATCAAACGATTCAGCCCTGCTCTTATTAAAGCAATGGATCGTATCTTTATTCTGCATGCTGACCACGAGCAGAACGCTTCAACATCAACAGTACGCCTAGCTGGCTCTACTGGCGCTAACCCATTCGCATGTATCGCTGCAGGTATTGCGGCATTATGGGGTCCTGCGCACGGCGGTGCTAACGAAGCCGTTCTGGCTATGCTTGATGAAATTGGCGATGTTTCTAACATCGAGAAGTTTATTGCTAAAGCGAAAGACAAAGATGACCCATTCAAATTGATGGGCTTTGGCCACCGCGTTTACAAAAACTTCGACCCTCGCGCACAAGTTATGAAACAAACTTGTGACGAAGTTCTTGCAGAGCTCGGCGTTAATGACCCGAAACTGGATCTAGCGATGAAGCTTGAAGAATACGCATTAAACGATCCTTACTTCAAAGAGCGCAACCTGTATCCGAACGTCGACTTCTACTCAGGTATTATCCTGAAAGCAATCGGCATTCCAACCAGTATGTTCACAGTGATTTTCGCTATGTCACGTACTGTAGGCTGGATTTCACATTGGACTGAGATGCTTGCAAGCCCATACAAAATCAGCCGCCCTCGTCAACTCTACACAGGCTACGATAAGCGTGACTACTCACCACTAGACAAGCGTTAATTTCGCTCTAGAGGTACACAAAAAAGGGCTGCTCAGCAACGAGCAGCCCTTTTTATTGCAGTTAACATACGTATGAAGAAGCATGACCAAAAAAGTTATACGACCCCGGCAGTCGCTCCCTCAAGCCAGCCGATCAACTGAATAGCCTCTAACTGGCTGTCACCACACACACTTAACTCAGCCTGAAAAGCACCACAAAACGGCGGCCGCTCAGGTAGCCCGAACAAATCACACAAATTCTCTTCATTTAAATTCAAGCAGCGCTCACCCGCTTTCTTACCCTGTGGCATATTTGGCATAGGCGTATTAATAGAAGGGGCAATGCAGCATGCCCCGCAACCCATTCGGCACTCCATTAAAACACCGCCCACTTTATTATCTGATCCGCTCGATGCATATTATTACCTTAAATCACAGTTTTGCATTTAATCGCGCAATCAAGCTCGATGTATCCCAACGCTTACCACCCATTGCTTCCACATCAGCATAAAACTGGTCCACTAACGCGGTAACCGGCAAAGAAGCACCATTACGACGCGCCTCATCGAAGACAATAGAAAAATCTTTACGCATCCACTCTACGGCAAAACCAAAATCAAACTCACCGGCCAGCATGGTTTGATGGCGATTTTCTAACTGCCATGACTGTGCTGCACCTTTACTAATTACTTGCATTGCCGCTTCGGCATCCAAACCTGCGCTTTGTGCAAAGTGCAGCGCCTCAGATAAACCCTGCAATAAGCCACCAATACAAATCTGATTGACCATCTTAGTGAGCTGCCCACTACCCACCTCACCCATTAAACGCTGCATACGCGCATAACACTGCAAAATAGGCTCAGCGCGCTCATATACAGACTGTTCGCCACCAACCATAATGGTTAAAACGCCATTTTGAGCACCTGCCTGCCCACCCGAAACGGGCGCATCAAGAAAAGCAAAACCACGCATTTGCGCCTCACTAGCTAACTGCCTTGCAACCTCAGCAGATGCTGTTGTGTGGTCAATAAAAACACTGCTTGCCGGCATGGAAGTAAAAGCACCGTCCGCACCCAAAGTCACTGTGCGTAAATCATCATCATTACCCACACAACACATAACAAAATCTGCATTTAATGCAGCCTGAGCTGGGGTATGCGCCAAATGACCTGAGTACTCTTGCAGCCATTGCTCAGCAGTCGCTAAAGTTCGATTATAGACAGTAACATCGTGACCTTTATTAGCTAAATGACCTGCCATGGGGTAACCCATAGCACCTAAACCGATAAACGCAATACGCGCCATATTTCACCATCCAGTTTTATAGTGTGTTTAATCATTATGTCCTACCGAAAAAACAGTGACGTCACTTCGACGTACGGCTATGCTATTGACGCTATTGAGCTTTATAATCAAAAGTCATTATTATGCTTAATATTAACGAATACTTTAACGGCACAGTAAAATCAATCAGCTTCACTAGCAACACATCACCTGCAAGTGTTGGCGTTATGGCTGCTGGTGAATATAACTTTTCAACCTCAAGCCCCGAGATCATGCATATTATCAGCGGCAATGCTGAGGTAAAGCTGGCAAACACAGACAGCTGGATAAGTTTTGCTGCTGGCCCGCATTTTAAAGTCGCAGGTAATAGTAGCTTTTTAATTCGTGTTACAGGCAATACAGCCTATTTGTGCGAGTACTGTTAACACCACAACACACTCACCTTTACAGCGCACTAAGCGGGCGGGATTAGCTTTGCTTTAGTAAAGAAACAAATCTGGCAAGCATTGATCTAATACCGCACTGGCACGCCAACGCTAATCAAGACCCAGTCCACTGCGGGATGCGCGAACAACTGCTGTAAGTCGCGCAACAGCTTGCATCTGCGCCATAGATATAAAAATAGACAGCCGAGCAAATACCGCCCTGCCATGCTCACTTAAGCCAATTTTTCTTTGATAAAATCAGCCACTCGGACCGCGGTACGTTGTAAATATTCCTCATGGGTACAACCTGAGCGCTTTAAGGGTTTCAGATCATGATCAGCCATTGCCAACCATTCAAACGCTATAGCGTCTGACAACTCATAATCCTGCACAACATCACGACACCCCAAAGCATCACGCTCACCCTGCACAATTAAAGTGGGCGTAAATAAATCAAACAAATGTGCAGTACGGGGCTGATCTAGCTTTTTAGCAGGGTAGAAAGGATAGCCAAGACAAATCAGCGCATGAGGCTGTAATTCATCAGCCAACATACTCGCCACTCGCCCTCCCATTGACTTTCCGGCCATAACAATCGGCCCATCAGTTTTCGTACGCACCTGGCTATATATACTGCGCCAAGTATCTTGTAAAACTTCCATCTTGTTTGGTGGTCTACGTACTGCATCAATACGACGCTGCGCCATATAGGGAAACTCAAACCGCACAACACTAATACCTAATCCAAGCAAGCGCTGCGTCATATTTTCCATAAAATAACTATCCATAGGCGCACCCGCACCATGGGCAAAAATCAGAGTGCAAAATGATTCGCAGGCATCGCTATACAAAATCGACATAATTGTCTCAAATTATTTAAAAGTAAAACCAGCCAACTTTGATCTGTTATAATATTTCAAAACTAGCAACTACTCATGCTGTTTCAGTAAAACCAGCGTTAGAAAGCAACCCTAACGCAGACTAGGTGCTACCACGGGAAAATGCATCTGCTGCTTAAATATAGACTTATGGAATCTTTGGATAAAAAGTGCGCTCACACTATTTTATTAGAATTAACTACAGTCAACCCATCAACCCATGAGACTGAAGACTATATATAGTCGTATTATTCAGGCTAAGCATTATTTTTCAGGAGATTTGCGCTAAGATAGGTTTTCGCAAACAAGTTGGCGGTAGGTTACAACGATCTCGCACTCTTTTGTGTGGTTTAACTTGAGATAAACCTCAAGATAAACATCGATCTGTAACACAATATGTACATTGCCCAACCGTTATAAAAGACGTACTGATTGCAATGGCATTTTGCTTTGCCCATACTTGTAAGCGATTTAATTCCGAACAATCCATTACCCGTGGAAGTCTTAGCATGAGCACAGCAATCCAAGAGAATGCTTATAACTACAAGGTTGTACGCCAGTTCGCCATTATGACGGTGATCTGGGGTGTCGTAGGTATGAGCCTTGGCGTATTCAGGCTCCGTCCCTTACACACCAACGCAGTTATTTTTGCTTTTGGTGGTAGTGCATTATTTGCCACATCTTACTATGTGGTACAACGCACTTCACAAGCACGACTGTTTTCCGACAAGTTGGCTGCATTCACCTTCTGGGGTTGGCAGGTTGTAATCGTAATGGCAGCAATTACATTGCCGCTGGGTTACACCACAACTAAGGAATACGCCGAGTTAGAGTGGCCAATCGCCCTTCTTCTAGGTGTTGTGTGGGTCGTTTACGCGATTGTTTTCTTTGGAACTATCGCCAAGCGTAAAACTTCACACATTTACGTGGGTAACTGGTTCTATGGTGCATTCATTATTGTAACCGCCATGTTGCACATCGTTAACCACATGTCGATTCCTGTCACTTGGTTCAAGTCTTACTCCCTGTATTCTGGCGCAACTGACGCTATGGTGCAGTGGTGGTACGGACATAACGCCGTTGGTTTCTTCTTAACCACAGGCTTCTTGGGCATGATGTACTACTTCGTACCTAAGCAAGCTGGCCGTCCGATTTACTCGTATCGTTTGTCGATCGTGCACTTCTGGGCACTAATCACTGTATACATCTGGGCAGGCCCACACCACTTACACTACACAGCGTTGCCTGACTGGGCACAATCGCTAGGTATGGCCATGTCCTTGATTCTATTAGCTCCCTCATGGGGCGGTATGATCAACGGTATGATGACCTTGTCTGGTGCTTGGCATAAATTACGTAACGACCCAATCTTGCGCTTCCTAGTTGTATCGTTAGCTTTCTACGGCATGTCGACCTTTGAAGGTCCGATGATGGCGATTAAAACTGTAAACGCCCTATCACACTACACTGACTGGACTGTCGGCCACGTACACGCAGGTGCACTGGGCTGGGTTGCGATGATCACCATTGGTTCGCTATACCACTTAATTCCACGTCTCTTTGGTCGTGAGCAAATGCACAGTGTCGGTTTAATTAACACGCATTTCTGGTTAGCAACAATTGGTACCGTACTGTACATCGCTTCAATGTGGGTCAACGGTATTATGCAAGGCCTGATGTGGCGTGCGATTAACCAAGACGGCACCCTAACCTACTCATTCGTAGAAGCGTTAGAAGCAGGTCACTACGGTTACTTAGTGCGTATGATCGGTGGTGCATTCTTCCTAACCGGTATGCTGTTAATGGCATACAACACATGGCGCACAGTCCGCGCGTCGGACACTGAAAAAGCGAATGCCGCTGCGCGCTTTACTGTTGGAGAGGCACACTAATGAAACAGCATGAACGCGTTGAAAAAAACGTTGGTTTACTCGCGCTCTTTATGGTGATTGCAGTAAGTATTGGTGGTCTTGTACGCTGCAACTGGAAGGTCGTGACATCTATATCCGTGAAGGTTGCGTGCAGTGTCACTCACAAATGATTCGTCCTTTTCGTGCAGAAACAGAGCGTTACGGTCACTATTCTGTAGCGGGCGAAAGCGTTTATGAGCACCCATTCTTATGGGGCTCTAAGCGTACCGGTCCAGACTTAGCCCGTGTGGGCGGTCGTTACTCAGATGACTGGCACCGTGCTCACCTGTACAACCCGCGTAACGTTGTACCTGAGTCCAAGATGCCTGCTTACCCATGGTTAGTAGAGAACACCTTAGACGGCAAAGATACTGTTGCTAAAATTGAAGCGATGCGTTGGTTAGGCGTGCCTTATACCGACGATGACATCAGCGGTGCAGTAACAGCGGTTAAGGGCAAGACTGAAATGGAGGCTGTAGTGGCCTACCTGCAGGTTCTTGGTACATCTATTAAGAATAAACGGTAACGCTCATGGACATCCAAACTCTTCGCGGCTTAGGCACAATACTTATTTTTGTAGCTTTTATGGGGCTTGTATTTTGGGCCTACAACAGTAAGCGCAAATCAAGCTTTGATGAAGCTGCAAATTTACCCTTCGCTGACGAAGAGTCGCGTCCTAGCGAGCTGAACAAAGACACATCCAGGAGCAATAACCAATGACTTCTTTCTGGAGTTGGTACATCGTAATCCTTACGAGCGGTACGATACTGGCACTAGCGTGGCTTATTTTTGCTACGCGTAAAGGCCAGCGCAGCGATACAACTGATCAAACAGTTGGTCACGTTTATGATGGCATTGAAGAGTACGATAACCCGCTACCACGCTGGTGGTTTATGCTATTTGTCGGCACTATGATTTTTGCTGTCGGCTACCTTGTTCTTTACCCAGGTATGGGTAACTGGAAAGGTATACTACCTGGCTACGAGGACGGCTGGACATCAACAGAGCAGTATAATCGCGAAATAGTTAAAGCTGATGACAAGTATGGCCCTATCTTTGCCAAATATGCTGCCATGTCGATTGAAGACGTTGCTAAAGATGACCAAGCACTAAAAATGGGCGGTCGTTTATTCGCATCACACTGTTCTGTTTGCCACGGCTCTGATGCAAAAGGCGCACACGGCTTCCCTAACCTGACCGATAACGATTGGATCTGGGGCGGCGAACCTGCAGCGATTAAAACTACGATCCTTAAAGGCCGTATAGCTGCTATGCCAGGTTGGCAAGCCGCTTTAGGCAACGAAGGTGTTAAGAACGTTACTGGCTATGCACGCAGCTTGTCGGGCCTAAAAAACCCAGAAGGTATTGATCTTGAGGCAGGTCAACAGTCTTACAATACAATGTGCGTAGCATGCCACGGCCCAGATGGTAAGGGTAACCAGATGCTTGGTGCTCCTAACTTAACGGACAGAGTTTGGTTGTACGGCTCGAGCTTTGCTCAAGTCCAACAAACAATTCGTCATGGCCGTAACGGTCAAATGCCAGCTCAAGAAGACTTCTTGGGTAATGACAAAGTTCACTTATTATCTGCTTACGTGTACAGCCTATCAAATGACGCTAAAGATCAGTAAATGACACATGCGACATGCTGTCACTCTCTGCTGGAACGTCAGCAGGCGTACCATATAAAGCAGTTATAAGCTTATTCCGGCCAGCTCTTTGCTGGCCGGATATTTTAACAACCGCAGCGGTACATCCTGATGACTGACAACATTCCTGTAAAAAACATCACACCTGAAAAAAACAGCCCAGACCTCTACGCCAAGCGTGAACCAATCTATACTCGCGCGTTCACTGGTATCTTCCGCAATATACGTATTGTTTCTGGACTCTTTCTTTTTGTAGTTTTCCTAGGCACTGCATGGTTGCAGTGGGGCGACCGCCAAGCTGTATGGTGGAATCTGCCTGAACGAAAATTCTATATATTTGGTGCAACATTCTGGCCACAAGACTTTATGTTATTGTCTTGGCTACTGATTATCTGTGCCTTTGGTTTATTCTTTATCACCGTATTTGCTGGACGTGTTTGGTGTGGTTATACCTGCCCACAAAGCGTTTGGACTTGGGTGTTTATGTGGTGTGAGAAGGTCACTGAAGGTGACCGCAACGCCCGTATGAAGCTTGATAAAGCGCCTATGTCCGTTAACAAATTTATGCGCAGAGCAGCTAAGCATGCGATGTGGATCAGCATTGGCTTTATGACTGGTTTCACTTTTGTTGGCTACTTTACGCCGATTCGCGAACTACCGATGGAGCTGATTACCGGCGTTGCTGATGGCTGGTCTTATTTCTGGGTCGGTTTTTTCACTTTGCTGACCTATCTCAACGCCGGCTGGTTACGTGAGCAAGTCTGTATCCATATGTGTCCTTATTCACGCTTCCAAAGTGTAATGTTTGATAAAGACACTCTTATCGTGTCTTACGATCCTGAGCGCGGCGAAAAGCGTGGCCCACGTAAAAAAGGCAGCGATTATAAGGCGCAAGGTTTAGGCGACTGTATCGATTGTAAGCTATGCGTGCATGTCTGCCCGACCGGTATTGATATCCGTGACGGCCTTCAGATTGCTTGTATTAGCTGCGCAGCCTGTATTGACGCCTGTGATGACGTGATGTTGAAAGTTGGCTATCCAAAAGGATTAATCAGCTACACAACTGAGCACAACTTATCAGGACAAAAAACCAAACTGATCCGCCCACGCTTAATTGGTTACGCTGTAGCACTGCTAGTAATGAGCAGCTTATTTAGTTACACCGTATTCAATCGTACTTTGGTTGAATTCAACGTGATCAAGGACCGTACAGCCTATCGTGAGAACCAAGAAGGCCGTATCGAGAACGTCTATATGCTCAAAGTCATGAACAAAGATCAAAAAGATCATGTGTATGTCATTGAAGCAAGCGGTCTCAAAGGTTTAACCCTTGAAGGTAAAAATCAAATTTCTGCTGCTGCTGGAGAAATCTTATCTATTCCAGTATCCATCTCAGTGGAACCTGAAGATCTACCTTCCAGTACCAATAAAATTGAGTTTAAAATCCATTCTGAGGATGACACAAGTATCCACAGAACCTCAGAAAGCCGTTTTCTCGGCCCAACCTTTCGTTAATTGAAGGATATTGTATGCAGCCCGACAACAATGTTTTACCTTGGTATAAAGAGTTTTGGCCGTGGTTTATCATTGGTATGCTCAGTTTCTCTGTGGTGCTCGGGCTCTCAATGCTGACAATATCAATCCGTAATGCTGACAGCTTAGTGGTTGACAACTACTATGATGCAGGCAAAGGTATCAACACCTCACTTGAGCGCGAGAAGCTTGCTGAGCAATTAAACATTGCTGGCACTTTAAGCTTGGATACTGAGATTGGTCAGATTGAATTCACTTTAACGGGTGACAGCCGACCACAACACTTAGTACTCAACCTTATCTCGCCAACTCAGGTCGAGCGTGATCGCCGTATTGTTATGCAGCCTATCAGTGGTGATTTGTACCGCGGTTTGTTGCAAGAAGACATTCAAGGTCGCCGTTTTGTTGAGGTGCTCGGTTTAGAAGATGGTGCTGAATGGCGCTTATTTGAAGAGCACACTTTAGTAAATGGCGAACCCATTACATTAGGCGAGTAAGCCTAAGCCACTCGCCTGCTCTTGCAGGCACTAGTGGACACTGTTTCCTTTTAGATAGCTGACTACTATGGTTGCGCCTTTATCCTGTTATCACTGTGGCTTGCCTGTTTTAACAGGTGACGCTTTCACTGCGGTTGTACTCAAGGAAAATCGCGTTTTTTGTTGCCCCGGCTGCCAAGCTGTTGCTCAAACCATTATAGCTGGCGGCTTAGAAAGCTATTATTTACACCGCAGTGAAGCCTCAGCTAACCCCGAGACTCTGCCCGGCGTCCTGCCTGACGAGCTACTACTGCTCGATCGCGAAGATATTCAAAAGCCTTTTGTTAGTACATCTGGCAATATCAGTGAAACCCAGCTGCTAATTGAAGGCATTACCTGCGCAGCATGCGGCTGGCTGATTGAAAAGCACCTTAAGCAATTACCAGGCGTACTGGATACCTCTCTTAATCTCAGCAACCATCGTTTATCTATCAGCTGGGATGCGGATCAGGTTATGTTGTCTGACCTACTAAAAACCATCCGTCATATTGGTTATGCAGCCCACCCTTGGCAGCCTGATATCGTGAGCCAACAAATGCAGTCCGACAACCGTCGAGCCTTGCGTAAATTAGGTGTCGCTGGCCTGCTATGGATGCAGGTAATGATGGCATCGATGGCAACCTGGCCAGAGTTCAATCTCGACCTCTCAGAAGGCATGGATCGTCTGTTGCGCTGGGTCAGCTTAATTCTTACCACACCGATTGTATTTTATTGCAGCACCGAGTTTTTCACCGGAGCGCTACGCGACTTACGTACACGCCACTTAACCATGGATGTATCAGTGTCTCTGGCGATTGCCGGCGCCTATGGTGCTGGAATCTGGTCAACTTTCACCGGCCAAGGCGATTTGTATTTTGATGCGGCCGGCATGTTTGCTCTATTTTTGCTATCGGGTCGCTATCTGGAACGGCGTGCACGTGAGCGAACTTCTGCAGCGACAACGCAACTGGTTAACTTATTACCGGCATCCTGCTTACGCTTAGCCGCAGATGGCAGCAGCGAGCGCATATTACTTAGCGAGTTACAGCAAGGCGATCAATTACTGGTGCCACCTGGTAGTTTAATTCCCGCAGACGGCCATATTCTGACCGGCAACTCCAGTATTGATGAGTCACTACTCACTGGCGAATACCTGCCCTTAAGCAAATCGCCTGGCGATACCGTAGTCGCTGGCACATTAAATATCGAAGGCCCGCTCACCATTGAGATTTTGGCTCTAGGTGAAGAGACGCGCTTATCAGCAATTGTGCGTTTATTAGAGCGCGCACAATCACTTAAGCCACGCCTCGCTGAATTAGCTGACACCGTCGCCCAATGGTTCTTAATCAGCGTGTTACTGATTGCTGCTGTAGTTGGCTTAATCTGGTGGCAAATTGATTCTTCACGGGCCTTTTGGATTGTTCTATCACTGTTAGTGGCCACCTGCCCTTGTGCACTATCGCTGGCGACACCAACAGCATTGACTGCAGCAACAGGCTCGCTACATAAACTGGGTTTGCTGATTACTAAAGGTCATGTACTGGAAAGTTTTCAGAAAGTCGACACTGTTATCTTTGATAAAACTGGTACGCTCACTGAAGGCAAGCTCACGCTAAAACATATCCAGACCATCGCGCAACTTAATGAGCAAGAATGCTTAGAACTGGCTGCAGCGCTAGAAGGTCACTCAGAGCACCCGATTGCGCGCGCCTTTGGCCGCACTGTTACCGCTGCATATGATGTCAGTAGTGCGCCGGGGCTGGGCCTAGAAGGCACTGTTCATAATAAACAGTTGCGCATTGGCCGTCCGGATTATGTCAGCGAGCTGGGTGGCTACCCTGCCCCACAGATGCCCAGCGATGAAGGTCAGTGGTTGTTACTCGGTGATACACAGCAAGCACTTGCTTGGTTTGCCCTCGACGATCGACTACGCCCTGATGCGCCAGCGCTACTAGAAACCTGCCGCGCCCGCGGTTGGAAGGTATTGTTACTTTCTGGCGACAGTTCACCCATGGTGCAACACATTGCTGAGCAACTGCAGATTGATGATGCCCGCGGCGGCCTCACCCCAGACGATAAACTGCAAGTATTAAAAGAACTGCACAGCCAAGGCCGTCACGTTCTAATGCTCGGTGATGGTGTGAATGACGTGCCAGTTTTAGCTGCCGCAGATATCAGCATTGCCATGGGCAGTGCAACCGATTTGGCGAAAACCACAGCTGACGCCATTTTGCTATCCAACAGCCTTAGCAGCCTTGTCAGCGCATTGGCAATAGCGAAAAAAACCCGCCGCGTGATTATTGAAAATCTTGGCTGGGCAACGCTGTACAATGGTTTAGTGATTCCCTTTGCAGCCATTGGCTGGGTAACACCGGGCTGGGCGGCTCTGGGCATGTCGGTTAGTTCATTACTGGTCGTACTCAATGCACTGCGCCTGACCCACTTTAGCGAATCGATTTAATCCTGTTTTAGCGAGGCATACGATGGGTGCTTTATATGTAATGATCCCTGCTGCACTGATTCTTGTTGCGCTGGCGATCAAAATATTTTTCTGGGCTGTTGATAGCGGCCAATATGAGGACTTAGACAGTCCTGCGCATAGCATTTTATTTGATGATGATGATCCAATGCATACCGCACATATGAACAAGAAAGACACCGCAGAAAACCCTAATGATGAGCAAAATAATGGCTGACCTACTCCCGCTAATTGCCTCCGCTTTTATTCTTGGCTTACTTGGCGCTGGTCATTGCTTGGGAATGTGTGGCGGTTTAATGGGTGCGCTGACTTTAAGCATTCCACCAGAACAGCAACACAAACGCTTACGCATTATTATTGGCTACAATTTAGGCCGCGTCACTAGCTATGCTCTAGCCGGCTTCTTGTTTGGCTTATTAGGCTGGGCTGTAGAACAAACACCGGCTGCGGCAGCCTTACGGGTTATTGCTGGATTATTACTAATCAGTTTAGGCCTGTATTTAGCTGGCTGGTGGCACGGTTTAACTCGCATTGAAAATATTGGTCGTCATCTGTGGAAATATATCCAACCCATCGCTGGGCGCTTACTCCCAGTAAAGAGTACTCCGCATGCTTTATTACTCGGCGCACTATGGGGCTGGTTACCTTGTGGTTTGGTATATAGCACGCTGTTCTGGACTGCCAGCCAAGGCGATGCAGGCACCAGTGCTCTACTGATGTTTACCTTTGGTTTAGGTACGTGGCCGGTACTGCTCGCTTCAGGCTTAGCCGCGGAACGTGTTACTGCATTTTTGCGCAAACAAAATGTGCGTTATGCTGCTGGTGCTTTAGTTATTTTATACGGCCTATGGACATTACCAGGCCCGCATCAGCATTGGCTAATGGGCCATTAACAATACTCAAAGTATAGAAATACGTTTGATACAGATCAAGAGGCGAGCTCTCAACGCATCCTATACTCACTAACAATGCCAGTATTCGGAAACCTGTTGAAATGACGAACAATGTAGAGTGGAGCTCAGATCTCTTTAATGCGTATCATCGTCTTGATGCGCAATATAGCTCATACCCTGCACTTGAGTATTTTCAACAAGACATCAGTGTATTTGAACGTTTCAGTGCGCTACGTGCAAGTCGTAAAGCGCAAAGACCACTAGCCTTAAGTGTCAATATCCCTTTCTGTGCTAATGCATGTTACGACTGTACGACAAAAAACATTGTGACAAAAGATCGTAGTCGCAGTACAGCTTACATCCGCAGTTTAGAACAAGAAATTCGCACCGTTGCCCAACATATCAGTACAGAACAACCGATTGAGCAACTGCACTTTGGTGGCGGCACACCGACCTTTCTCAATCCCAGCGAACTACGGCAATTGATGGACTGTCTGAAAGACAACTTTAACATTTCCAGCAATAATTTTGTCCAATACAGTATTGATATTGATCCGCGTGAGACCGACTGGTCAACCATGGGTGTGTTGCGTGACATTGGGTTTAACCGTGTCAATGTTGAAGTTCAGGGGCTTAATCCTGAAGTACAGCGCGCAATTAACCGCCTGCAAAGTTTCGAGCAAACTCAAACAATTGTTGATGCTGCTCGCACACTGCAGTTTCGTACTGTTAGCATCAGCCTGATTTACGGCCTACCTAAGCAAACACCCGCATCATTTGCGCAAGCACTGTCGCAAATTTTAAAGTTGGCTCCTGATCGGGTTGAACTTAAAGGCTACCAGCATCAGCCTGATAAGCACCCGATTCAAAACCGCATTCACGCAGAAGATTTACCCACTACAGCATGCTTAGAACTGATGTTAGAAACTGCGCAACGCACATTAAATGATGCCGGTTACCGTTACCTAGGCATGGGTAACTTTGCCTTAGCCGATGATGATTTTGCCACAGCGCAAGAAGATGGAATCTTGCGGCATAACATGCACGGCTACAGTACTTGCTCTAATTGCGACTCTTTAGGTTTTGGTGTTTCTGCCGTCAGTCAGCTAGGCGATTTGTACTACCACAATAGCCATGATTTAAACGCCTACCAAACTGCCTGCAACAATCAACTATTCGCACCCGCACAAGGCCTTATTTGCACAGCAGATGACAAAGTAAGACGTAGCATTATTCAAGCGTTAACCTGTCAGTTTGCAGTTGATTTCGCCAGTATTAAGCAGCAGCATAACGTTGATATCAAAGAGCTATTCAGCTCTCAATGGGCAGAGTTTGAACAGATGCATAGAAACGGTCTGCTAACTCTCACTGAAGATGATTTAAAAATGACCAAACAAGGTCGTTTGTTCACCTTGGCTGTTTGTCAGCTTTTTGATCACTATCTTGAGCAAGACATCGCGCTAAAAACACCCATCACTCAAGCAATTTAATACTTATATACACACTGAAAACCATAGAGTAAGCCTCTCTTTACTCTGCTCATACCCCAGCATCCTTAACAAACAAAGTGGCAGCTTCGTGTTGGCTAAGGTAACCTTAGCTCCTAAGATTGAATCACCTCTCGTTCAGGAAATTTGGTATGGCCGAAATTATTAGCGTGCGTAATCCGCATCAGGCGCATTGCAAAGATTGCAGCTTAGCCACTCTTTGTTTGCCGTTGTCTTTAGACATGCAGGATTTAAACACCCTTGATGATATTGTTAAGCGTGGTCGTCCACTGAAGAAAGGCGAGTTCCTTTTTCGACAAGGTGACGACTTTTCTTCTGTATACGCAGTACGCTCAGGCAGCCTTAAGACCTTTAGTGTCACTGATTGTGGCCAAGAGCAAATCACTGGTTTTCACTTGCCTAGTGAGTTCGTTGGCCTTTCCGGCATGGATACAGATCTCTATCCTGTTTCTGCCATTGCCTTAGAAACCACCTCTATCTGTGAAATCCCTTTTGACAGACTTGACGAACTAAGCGCTACGATGCCGCAATTACGCAGGCAGCTGATGCGTATTATGAGTCGTGAGATCCGTGATGATCAGCAGATGATGATGCTGTTATCGAAAAAAACTGCAGATGAGCGTATTGCTACATTCTTAGTTAACTTATCAGCTCGCTTCCGTGCGCGCGGCTATTCTCCACAGCAATTTCGTTTAGCTATGTCGCGCAATGAAATTGGTAACTACTTAGGTCTAGCTGTAGAAACCGTGTCACGGGTGTTTACTCGCTTCCAACAAAGCGAACTGCTAATCGCTGAAGGTAAAGAAATCAATTTAATCAACTTAATTGAAATCTGCGCTCTGGCAGGCGGCAACTTAGATAACTGATCTGTTCAAGAGAGGACCGACATATGATTTTTGATGAATTCGCAATTAAGTCTTTAATCCGCCCTATCCCTGATTTCCCTAAAAAGGGTGTTATATTTCGCGATATTACGCCACTTTTCCAGTCTCCCCGCGCGATGCGCATGGTAATTGACGGCTTAGTGCAGCGTTATGTTGAAAGTGAATTCACCCATGTCGGTGCCATTGAGTCGCGCGGCTTTTTATTAGGCTCGACTATTGCTTACGAGTTGAATAAGCCGTTAGTCCTATTTCGCAAACAAGGCAAACTGCCTGCTGATGTACTCAGCGAACCATATGATACTGAATACGAGCAATCGACCTTAGAAGTTCACTCAGATAGTCTACGCAAAGGCGATAAAGTACTGCTGATCGATGACATCATTGCAAGTGGTGGCACCTTTGTTGCTGCAGCACGCTTGATTCGTCGAATGGGTGCAGACATCTACGAAGTAGCAGCTATTATTGACCTTCCAGAACTTGAAGGCTCACAGTTAATGCAAGATATCGGCGTACCTACATTTACCCTGACTGCATTTACTCTCAACGAGCACTAATACTGATCAATCCCGCTTATCCACTCTGGTAAGCGGGTCTCTTCCCAGCGTCTAATTTTTTTCTAATCCCCCCGTTTGCATCCATTCAAGCACAGTCACACTTGTGATATAAAAAGCTATAACTCTTGCCTAAAGTGCGCACTGCGACAACAGGTCACCGCCTTTTCTTGTCTTTCGTCAAGAAAAGGGTGACATAATATCAATGTCGTATATGTAAAAGAGTGCTTACTATGCTTGTTCTGCCTTACTACTTAGGCGCTTTGCAGTATGTTACTGGCTCTTGCAGTCAACATCTTGCAAGTGCCATATCAGTACCACAAACTCCTTGGGAGTACGCGAAATGATCTCAGAAACGCTTATTGACCTGTCACGCTTCCAGTTTGCGATGACGGCAATGTATCACTTTATCTTTGTACCTCTGACCATTGGTTTAGCATTTTTGCTCGCCATTATGGAATCAGTCTATGTCTTAACCGGCAAAGAAGTGTACAAAGACATGGTGCTCTTCTGGGGTAAGCTCTTTGGTATTAACTTTGCCATTGGGGTTGCTACCGGTCTGACCATGGAATTCCAATTTGGTACCAACTGGTCGTACTACAGCCACTATGTGGGTGACGTGTTTGGTGCCCCTTTAGCGATTGAAGGCCTAATGGCATTCTTCCTAGAATCAACCTTTATTGGTTTATTCTTCTTTGGTTGGGATCGCCTCAGCAAGCGCCAGCACTTGGCGGTAACCTGGTTAGTCGCCATTGGCTCTAACCTATCTGCACTGTGGATTCTAGTTGCTAACGGTTGGATGCAAAACCCAGTCGGTGCAGAGTTCAACTACGAAACCATGCGTATGGAAGTAACTGACTTCGCCGCATTGATTTTCAACCCAGTTGCTCAGGTTAAATTCGTCCACACGGTTGCGGCAGGCTATGTAACAGGTTCAATCTTTGTACTGGCGATCTCTAGCTGGTACTTATTGAAAAAGCGTGACATGGGCTTTGCTCGTCGTTCGTTTGCAATTGCTTCAGCCTTTGGTATGGCGTCTATTCTTTCGGTAATTATCCTCGGTGACGAGTCTGGTTACGAAATTGGTGACGTACAAAAAACCAAACTCGCTGCTATTGAAGCCGAGTGGCACACTGAAGAAGCGCCAGCTGCATTTACCTTAATTGGCTTGCCTAATATGGAAACGCACACCACCGACTATGCAATTAAAATCCCATACGCTATGGGTATTATTGCAACCCGCTCAACTGATACCGAAGTAACAG
>CAJDWG010000005.1_pt1 | contig 21264 bp, 20 predicted proteins | sample 7391571 | NCBI WGS metagenome assembly CAJDWG01 (sample SAMEA7055722, study PRJEB34461) | soil metagenome | biome: terrestrial ecosystem; feature: Peninsula; material: soil | place: Antarctica | collected 2016
CATCTTTTTTCGCTACTTTCTTCTTTTTCGTGCCAGCAGCTTTACCCGATGCTTTCACGGTTTTCGGGCCGTTATAGGCACCTTTCAGCTCTTTAATCACGCGACGTTCAAAGGTCTGTTTCAGATAACGCTCAACGCTGGACATTAAGTTCCAGTCATTGTGACAAATCAAACTGATTGCTAAACCTTCTTCACCAGCACGACCCGTACGGCCAATACGGTGCAGATACTCATCACCTGAGCGTGGCATATCAAAGTTAATTACCACATCCAGACCATCAATATCTAGACCACGCGCAGCCACATCAGTTGCTACCAGTACGCGTGATTTACCTTGACTGAAACGCTCTAAAGCACGTTTGCGGTCTTTTTGATCTTTATCGCCGTGTAAAACGTAAGCATCAATATCTTGCGCGATTAAACGGCCATATAAGCGGTCCGCCTGAATACGTGTATTAGTAAAAACAATAGCTTTGCGGAACGGCTCGTTACTCAGCAACCAGTGCACCAGACGTTCTTTATGTGGCACATCATCAGCGGTAATAATTTGCTGACGGGTGCTTTCATTCATTTCTGCAACTTGATTGACCATCAAGTGCAATGGATCTTTCAGCACTGAGTTAACCATTTCACGCAAGGCATTACCGCCCGTGGTCGCTGAGAACAGCAAGGTCTGTTGGCGATTTGCACACTCATCAACTAGTCGCTGCATATCTTCGGCAAAACCCATATCCAGCATGCGGTCGGCTTCATCAAGGATTAACACTTCAACTTGATCAAGCTTAAGGTGACCGGCATTTAGATGCTCAATTAAGCGGCCTGGTGTGGCAATCAAAATATCCGGGTCTCTGCGCAGCAATGCACCCTGCTCTTTAAAATCTTCACCACCAGTAATCACACCAGACTTAATAAAGGTGAATTGTGAGAAACGCTCTACTTCCGCCAAAGTTTGGCGTGCCAACTCACGGGTGGGTAGCAAAATCAGTGAACGAATGGCGACGCGTGGTTTTGCACCGGCAATAAAGCGGTTAAGCAATGGCAAAACAAAGGCTGCAGTTTTACCACTGCCAGTACGGGCAATTACACGTAGGTCACGACCTTCAATCGCCGCCGGAATAGCCGCGGCCTGAACAGGCGTTGGCTCAGTGAAATTCAATTCAGCCAGCGCTTTCAATAGACGCTCATGCAGGGCAAGTTCAGAAAACACGGTATACCTCAAAGATCATTTATCATAATAATTAACGCCCCGTGCCATCGCTCAAGGCTATTAGAAACGCATTGTACTTCAGTTTAAGCGTCGAGATTGTTTGAGCAGCACCCGTAAGCTATCAAATATCACTAAAATCACTGCCAGCCAGATTGGTATATAGGTAATCCACTGTCCTGACTCGACTGCTTCACCAATCCAAAACACACTAAATACGAATAATAGAACCGGCTCCACATAACTCAAGATACCCAGCAACCCTAACGGCAGTAAGTGGCTCGCACCCAACATTGCCCCAAACGCGAGCGCACTTAGCAATCCTAAAACAGGCAACAAATACCACAACTGTGGTGCTACAGAAAACACCTGCGGTGGAGCAAAACTGACAATTAAATAAATGGCGATTGGCGACAACACCAGCATTTCTAACAAGAAACCACTGAACGCATCAAAACCCATCCAGCGGCGCAACATAAAGTACGGTGGGTAGCCTAGCGCACACACTAGGGTTACCCAAGACAAACCACCCACATTCCAAAGTTCATGCAGCATTCCCAGCACGGCAAATACCACAGCAATACGTTGCAATCTGCGCAAATGCTCATTATAAAATAGCCGACCAGCAAGCACTAAAGATAAAGGCATTAAGAAATAACCCAAGGTTAGATCGAGCATATGCCCGTTCAATGGTGCCCAAACGAACAGCAACCACTGCACACCCATGAGCGCTGCAGAGACGAATACCGCCAAAATAAGAATAGGTTCACGCACTAAACGCTGCAGGCATACTTTAAGTTGCGGCAGACGCCCAACTAACACTAATAAAACAAATACGACTGGTAATGACCACAAAATACGCTGTGCAAACACTTGAATACCATTGAGCGGCGCTAGGTATAAGGCATAACCTGGAATAACAGCAAATACACATGAGGCGAAAAACGACATCGCCACACCACGGCCTGACAACTGCATAGGGGTGCCTCTAAAAAGCCTGAAAGAGTCAACAGCATAGATCATGGCAACACAATCCTAAGTCGGCACTGTGTTGGGTCATTAAGCTACGCTCGATTCAATACGTGATAAATATGCAGGCGCACTAACGCGCCTGATTTATGAAGCCTTAATCTTTGCGATTAAAGGTTTTTACGTGCTGTTGAACCGCTGCTTTAGCCAACATATAAGCTGACACTGGCGCACTCAACATAAGAAATAAGGTAATCAACAATTCGTGTACATGCAAGGCTTGATCCATGCTACTGAAATACAACATAGAGGCAATCAACACACAACCCACACCCAAAGTGGTGGCTTTAGCGGGCCCATGCAGACGCATAAAGAAATCAGGAAAGCGGTGCAAACCTATTGAGCCCACTAGCGCAAACCCACTACCAACTAATAGAAAAAACGCTACGGTATATTCAACCCAAACAGACATTAGTACACCTCAGCTTATTCAATAATATCGCCGCGCAATAAATACTTGCACAGCACCACGGTACTGAAAAAGCCAAATAAGGCGATCAGTAAAGCCGCTTCAAAAAACAGGCGACTGTTCAGTAAAATCCCAAACATCACCAACAACGCCAAGCCATTTAGATACAAAGTATCCAAAGACAGAATGCGATCCACTGCATCAGGGCCGCGTAACAAACGAATAAAATTAAGCAATAAGCTGATACCAAATACCAACATGCTCACGTACATCACGATGGTTAGCATGCAAATACCTCACTGAGTGGTTGCTCGTAGCGCTGCTTAATTTCTGCAATAAGTGCCGATTCATCTTCGCAGTGCAGCGCATGTACTAATAAAGTAGAAGCTTGGCGATTGACGCTAGCTGCTACGGTACCTGGCGCTAAAGAAATAGCACTGGCCAATAAATAAATGGCTAAGTCATTATCCAACTCATAAGGCACTTCGACCCAAAGTGGCTGCAGATGATCCATGCGCCCCAAGGCTAAGCGTGCAACCTGAAAGTTGGCGATAATAATATCGAGAAACATATGGTAGCTAAAAATAAACAAGTGTTTCCAGCTACGCACACGTGGCAAGCGCGGCCACCAGCCAGCGGTTAAACGCGGAATCAGCACTGCTAAAAAACCACCTAAAACCCAGTGCCCCACAGACGTAAAATCATCCACCAGCAGTAACCAGACCATTAACAAGCAAAGGCTACCGAGCGGGTGAGTAAACCATTTTCTACGACTCATAGTGCCTCCTGCAGTTGCATCGCATTTAAGTAGCTGGGCACATCAAGTATTTGTGCAGCTGCAGCCTGAGTAAAGCTAATCACTGGCTGCGCAAAAATCACCAGCAAAGGACTGCTCAATAACAACGCTGCGGTGACAGCAAAGGCGACTTTATCTAACGGTACAGCATCGTTAGCAGTGTTGTGATGACGCCAAAAGATCAAGCTACCAGCACGACTCAGACCTATTACACCGACCAAGCCTGATACCAGAATCACCGTCCACAACTGCCATGCGGCAATGCCGGATACCGCCTGCAATAATAAAACCTTGCCGAAGAAACCTGAAAATGGCGGCAAACCTGCGATAGAAATAGCCGCAAGGAAAAAACAGGCACCGAGTAAGTTAGGATTGAGTAAGCGCGGCCCGACTTTTAAGCCGCCGCCCAACTCGCCACGTTGCTTAGCAATAATATCCGCCAGTAAAAACAAGCCCGCAATCATCCAAGTACTGTGCACTAAGTAATAGAGCGAGGCACTGATTGCTGCTTCAGTGCCCACCGCGATACCTGCCAATAAGGTACCAACCGACACCAAAACTAAGTATGCCAGTAAGCTGGTTAAGCTATTGGCGGCAAAAGCACCGAGGACAGCTAAAACAATCGTTACTAAAGCCAAGATCCAAAGTACACCAGTACCTAAACCGCTGGCGCCACCGGCTGTAGCGCCAAACACCAAGGTGCTGAAACGTAAAATGGCGTATAAACCGACCTTAGTCATAATGGCAAATAATGCAGCAACGGGGGCTGTAGCGCTGGCGTAGGCGCGCGGCAACCAAAAGTAGAGCGGAAAGAATGCAGCTTTTAAGCCAAATACCAGCATCAGTAACGCGCCTGCCGCTTCCAGTAAAAACAGCTGATCACCTTCTGCATGAGCAACAAACTGTGCCAAATCAACCATATTCAGCGTGCCGGCAATCCCGTAAAACAGACCAGCGGACACTAGAAATAAACTCGAGCCTACTAAGTTGAGAATCACATAATGCAAAGCTGAGCGAATCCGCGCCGCTCCTAAGCCATGCAATAATAAAGCATAAGAAGCAATCAGCAGAATTTCAAAAAAGACAAAGAGGTTAAATAAGTCGCCGGTTAAGAACGCACCATTGATACCCGCCAGCTGAAACTGCAACAGTGCATGAAAATAACCACCACGCTGATCATCACCACGTACCGCATACAGCGTGACAAACACCCCAAGTACAGCCGTCACTGCCAACATTAATGCGGCCAAGCGATCCAGTACCAAGACAATCCCAAACGGTGCCGCCCAGTTACCCAGCGCATAGACCTGAATCGCTCCGTTATCAGCCTGCAGCACTAAATAGACCGAACACAGCAGCATTAACAGTACACTTCCCGTACTGAAGACTCGCACCAAGCTTGATGGCTGACGCGATACCATCATCAATAACGCACCACACAGCAGGGGCAATAAAACTGGAACCAGAAGCAAATTATTCATCGTGTGGCTCCGGCACGTTTTCTTTTCGATTGATTACCTTTAGCAAACATTTTGCGCTGCTTAGGCATAGGTTTAGGTTTTTCCACACCATCAACATGGTCACTGCCCAATTCCGTATGTGCCCGCAAAGACAAAATCAAAACAAAAGCAGTCATGGCAAAACCAATCACAATCGCTGTCAACACCAATGCTTGTGGAACCGGGTCGGTATAACTGGTGGCATCACTAAGTACCGCTGGTTTACCGGTATGCAAGCGTCCCATCGCAAACAAAAACAGGTTCACTGCATAAGAAAACAAGGTTAAACCCAAGGCGACACTGAAGGTGCGCGCACGCAATATTAAGTACACGCCGCTAAAAGTCAGCACTCCAATTGCAATTGAAACTAACAATTCCATTACGCTTCCTCCGGCAGTTTCACAGTATGGCCAATGCTACCCAAGCCACTTAAGATCAATAGCGTGCCGCCCACCACTGTTAAGTAGACGCCCGTATCAAACAAGATCGCCGAGGCCAGCTCAATCTCACCAATCAAAGGCACATTAATATGCACAAAGGCTGATAATATGCACAAAGGCTGAAGTTAAGAATGGGTAACCCAGTGCCAGACTGGCCAAACCTGTGGCTGCAGCAATCAATACACCAGAAGCAGCCAACTTTGGCAGGCTAATGCCCATGCGGGTTTGCACCCACTCTTGACCATAAGCGACTTGCAGCAAAATCAGCGCCACTGAGGTAACTAACCCAGCAATAAAGCCGCCACCAGGTTCGTTATGGCCGCGTAAAAAGATAAACACCGAGACCAGTAACGCCAGCGGTAAAATTAAGCGTGCTAACATACCAAGCACCATTGGATAGGCTTCTGGTGACCACGCCCGCCCTTTAGTATCGACACGCATACGCGGTAAAACCATGCCTTGTAACAAAGCCACAGTCGCAATTGCGGTAATGGCTAATACGCTGATCTCACCCAAGGTATCAAAACCACGGAAGTCGACCAGAATTACGTTAACCACGTTGGTACCACCGCCGCCGGTCAGGCTGTTGGCTAAGAAGAAATCAGCAATACTCTGATACGGCCGCGTTAACACCGCAAAGGTTAATACCGCCATCAATACCGCACAGCTGCCGGCAATAATATAGTCACGCATACGCAATAAACTGCTGGATTCCAACGGCACCTGTGCTGGCAAGAAATACACCACCAACAGCATCAGTAAGATGGTCACCACTTCAACCACTAATTGGGTTAAAGCCAGGTCCGGTGCTGAGAAACGTGCAAAGGTCATGGCGACAACTAAACCTACCACACTGAGCATCAGTAAAGCGGTCAAGCGTTGACGATGGAAATGCATCGTCAATAATGCGCTGATACCCATAACGCCAAGGCCCAATGCGGTCAATGGGTCAACTGGCGTTAAAGCAATTTCACCGGTAATTTGCGATAACGGCGCTAGCCAGACTGTCAGCATAACAATCACCGCCACCAGCAGCAGGCTGATATAGCGCTGCAGCGAACCGTTCTCTATATGGGATAAACCACGCGAAACTGAGCCGTAAAGGAAACGTACGCTACTCTCAAAGATCACCCGCGCATTGATATCAGGCAAACCTTCATACCAGCGAAATAATGGCGCACGCTGGCTGTAGACAATAATCCCACCAATCAGAGCCAAAAAGCTCATCAGCAACGGCATGTTAAAGCCATGCCAAATCGCTAAACTATACTCTGGCAACGCATGACCTAAGCTGGCTTGTGCAGCAGCAGCCAATAAGGAATCAATGGTAAAGGCTGGCAACATGCCTACCAGCAAACAACAAAACACCAGCACTTCGACTGGAATTTTCATATAACGCGGTGGCTCATGCGGTGGAAACTTCGGCAGATTAATCGGTGTGCCGTTAAAGAACACATCATGAATAAAACGCAAAGAGTACGCGACAGAAAAGACTCCAGCGATAGTGGCCATCGTTGGTAACAACCAACTGAAACTGCCAAGTAAATGCTGGTGCAAGGTTTCTGAGAAAAACATTTCTTTGCTTAAGAAACCATTGAGCAGTGGCACACCCGCCATTGCAGATGAAGCCACCATCGCCAATATTGCGGTGTGCGGCATATATTTCCACAGGCCATTAATACGCCGCATATCACGACTGCCGGTTTCATGGTCAATGATTCCGGCGGCCATAAACAAAGACGCTTTGAAGGTCGCGTGGTTAATAATATGGAAGATCGCTGCCACTGGAGCAAAATCAGAATCCAAACCAAATAGCAGGGTAATCAAACCCAGGTGACTGATGGTTGAATACGCCAACAACCCTTTTAGATCGTGCTGAAACAAAGCAGTTACTGCACCCACTAACAACGTGGTGAGACCGGTAAAGGTGACTAAGTAAAACCACCAATCGGTGCCCGACAATAACGGATACAAACGCGCCAGCAAAAACACCCCAGCTTTAACCATCGTCGCCGAGTGTAAATAGGCTGAAACGGGCGTCGGCGCGGACATCGCATGCGGCAGCCAAAAGTGAAACGGAAACTGTGCCGACTTGGTAAATACACCCAGCAGCACCAATACCAGAGCCACAGGATAGAGGCTGTCTGCGCGCAGCAGATCACCGGCAGCTAAAACATCAACCAGTTCATAACTACCAACCACATGACCAATGACCAATATACCGGCTAAGAGCGCTAGGCCACCGCCACCGGTAACCGCTAAAGCCATCCGTGCACCTTGGCGCGCGGCCGGTTGATGGCTCCAGAAACCAATCAGTAAGAACGAAGAAAGACTAGTGAGTTCCCAAAACATCAGCATCAACAGCAAGTTTCCCGCCAGAACTAAACCCAGCATCGAACCCATAAATAACAATAAACAAGCAAAGAAACGTGCGACCCGTTCCTGATCAGAGAGGTAATAACGCGCATAGAGAATGACTAATAAGCCAATTCCGAGAATCAATAGTGAAAAGAGGAAGCTTAAACCATCAAGGCGAAAACTTAAGTTCAGACCTAACTGGGTAATCCAAGCGTATTTAACACTGATCACCTCGCCAGCTAAAACATCTGGGCCCTGACTCAGCAATAAACTGATAGCAATAAGCGGTGCAACTGCAGTTGCTAAAGCAATCCGAGTTCGACCGCGTTGCGCGACCAAAAAAGGTAATACTACTGCGAGGAAAGGTGCAAAGACTAACGCTAATAAAATCACAAAGAGCCTCCATGTAGTTCTGCCGGACGAACAGGAGACACCCAGCGCGATGCAAAAAGTTAATCATTAATCGCGATCATAGTGTTGTCTACACGCCGACGCCAACAATTAATATGTTACTGATTTAAACCCAATGCTTCATTTATATCAAGCCATGTTCCATAAATTGAAACGCCCTGTACGAATATTTCATCGTTCAGGGCGTATTTAGTACTTTTAACTCAATATTATTTAAGGTGCTACGCGACTCTGACCATTTACATTGGTGATACGAACGCGTTGACCAACACGAAATACTTGGTTCGGCTCAACGGCTTGCACATAAGCGCGCATCGCACCGTCATCTTCCCGAACAGTAATTTCTACACCTTGTGTACGCATCACGCCTTCTTCAACAGCTGCACCTGCCAAGCCACCTGCAACAGCACCAATCACTGCAGCAACCATGCTACCGCGACCACCGCCAACACCACTGCCTGCGACACCACCGATAATGGTACCTGCACCAGCACCGACTGGTGTTTTAGTACCTTCAATTTTTACTGGACGTAAAGACTCAATAGTACCCATACGAATCGTCTGCACTTTACGCGCATCATTGCGTGAGTAACTATCGCCCGTTAGGCTTGAGGCACAACCACTTAAAAGCATAGTCAGCGCTGTGAAAGTTGCAGCTAAAACAATAGACTTTCGCATATGGAATACTCCTTAATATAAATATATAAAACAAAAGACAACTAAGTATCGATCAATATTACCACCAACCCGAGGAATCTATGGATTATTTTATTGTTGCCGTTGCTACGCTATCAGGCTTGTATTTTCACTGGTGGATTTATGTGCGCATCAAACGCTGGATTAATCGCGATCTTGCTTTATCGATGGCAGCAGGTGATCCGCAGAAACAAGCTTATATGCTGGAAAAGCTCAAGGAGGCATTAACCCTTAAGGTTAAAAAAACAGAATTGCAAAACTGGTTACAAAAAGCAGCTGATAAATACAGCGTTTAACAGCAAAATATTGACTAGAAAACAGATACAGTCTTGGCACGATTATCTCCAACCAAGACTGCTCTAACAGAGTATTACTCTATATTAAGGCGCTAGACGCTCGCGATCCCAACTACCATTATCTTGCAACTGATAGTTTAGACGGTCATGCAAGCGACAGGTACGTCCCTGCCAGAACTCGATACGCTGTGGCACCATGCGATAACCACCCCAATGCTCTGGACGCGGTGGTTGATCATCATTGGCATACTGCTCTTCTAAAGCAGCTAGAGCCTCCTCAAGTGCTTCACGAGACTGCAGTGGCTGACTCTGCTCTGATGCCCAAGCACCAAGGCGACTGCCAAAAGGACGTATATTAAAATAAGCATCAGATTCTGCAGCTGAAACACGCTCAACCAAACCCTCAATGCGTACTTGACGCTCTAAAGCCGGCCAAAAGAAAGTCACTGCGGCTGCAGGCTGAGTACTGAGCTGCTGGCCTTTTGCACTCAAGTAATTGCTGTAAAAAACAAAACCTTGAGCATCTAAACCTTTGAGTAACAGCACACGGCAATGTGGCTGCCCTGCACCATCGACGGTTGCTAACATCATAGCGTTAGGCTCAACTGGCGGCAGCTCAGTCGCAAGAGCATCGGCAAACCATTGTTCAAATAATGCAAAAGGCTCAAGTGGAGATTGTTCTTCTAACAGCCCATCACGCGTGTAATTACGGCGCATATGCGCTAGTTGCTCAGTACTCATCAGGGTGACCTAATCTTAAAAGTAAGTGTCCAGCACAGCTATTTAACGAGTCTCGCTTAAAGCAAGTAGACGTGTATGAGCTGGACGGTACACCGCGATCATATCTTGAATATGTGTGCGTGGCGCAATAATGATTTCTACACGATGGTTATGCGCAGCGTTTCTTGCAGCATTTAAGTTGTAAGTGCTACCCATACCCAGACGCGTCATACGGCTACCGTTCATACCGCTTAGGCTAAAAATAGAAGCGACTGAACGTGCACGCTCGGTACTAAGCGTATGGTTTGCTCTATCATTACTGGCTGCATCTGTATGGCCTAAAATCAATACAGCAGTATCTGGTCGGTCTTCCATTAACTTAGCAATTTTAGTCAGCGGTCGTAATACTGCAGGCAGTAAAAAAGCTGGACGATCAGGATTAAAAGACTGCGCAGCAGGTGCTGTAACTACCCAAGCACTGCCTTGCTGGTGCAGAGTAAAAGGCGAGCCTTGGATTGACTCTCGTAGCTGCATTCCTGTAGAGCCCATCCACTCTGCAGTTACAGCTGGCTTTGTATACAAAACCGACTGATTACTCCACGACGAGCATGCAGCTAACGCCGAACAAGTTAATAATATAGCCCACTGATAAAATTTACGATTCATGATTTTTATAACTCTTAATGCACATGAAATAACTACGCAAATCCAAGTAAACGCTTACTGGAACTGCACTAAAACTGAATCACTATATCGACTACACACTACTATACTCAATTCGCATATCAGCAGTATATATTTTTCTATAACACAGCAAATTCAGTCAGCTTGCACACAGTTATAGCAGCTAAAAAACACATATATTTAGCGCTTATACGCACAACCTCAGACCAGCTTAAGCAATCCTGAGTAACATAACAGCCCCTTTAATCGACATTATTGTCGCTAAATATGCAGTCTTAATTATTTTGTTGACCTATTCTCTACGCATCAACAAAAATTCATGCTACTTTGCTGACTTTACCCACTATGGAGCATTACTTATGGCCCTTAGCAAAGATCAACTGATCAATGAAATTGCTGAATCAACTGATTCCACTAAAATTCATATTCGTAACGTACTTGACCAACTGAGTCAGGTTGTTAATGACGCACTCGATAACGATGGCGAAATCACTTTACCAGGTATCGGTAAGCTAAAAGTTACAGAGCGTCCAGCTCGTACTGGCCGTAACCCACAAACGGGTGCTGCCATTGAAATTGCTGCCAAGAAAGTAATTAAGCTAGTTCCAGCTAAAGCACTGGTTGATAGCATCAATAGCTAAGACAGCGCACGCAACAAAAAAGGGGAAGCATTGACTGCATTCCCCTTTTTTATACCGACTGTTAGTTAAGCTGGGCTAACAGGGTTGTCTGGATACCAGACATCCAGTAATGGGCTAACTTCAAATGAACTCAACTCTTTACGATCTTTCAACCAAGCTTCAACTTCTGCACGTTGCTCTTCAGTTACTGAACCGCGCTTGCCTGAGCAGACAACAGCAAATTCTTCGCCGCCAATCAGCGCCATGCCTTTGCCTTCAATACCATCAACAACGAGGTCAGCAAAAAAAGCTTCGACCGCTGCATCATCAGTACCTTCTGGATAGCTCATCTGCAACTCAAAGCCCAATTCTTGGAACTCATCAACACACAATTTTTTACGTAAACGACGCGAACGATTTGTAGCCATTTTTTATCCTCCAACAATGGTGATCGAATCTTATCAGCTTTACGCTATAAACACGCTCTAGTTCAACAAATAACTCACAGCCCTGCATTCATTTGCACGAATAGCCCATAATAGTCGGTATTATTTTATTCATTAGCTGTTTTAAAGGTATTGCTATCGTGTTGATGTCATTTTTACGCAGATTTCGTAACAACCACGCACCCTCTTCTGCTGCCACTTTTTCACACTCAAGCAGCAGCTATGCATTATCTGCTCTATGTTTAGCGACGCTTCTCAGTGCTCCAACTGCGATGGCACTAACTTTGCCATCAGCCACTTTGAACACGGTCTTGCAAACCAATAAAATTAACCGTGAAGCGCTCTCAGCTGTAGCTATTCCATTGAACGGCGCAGGTCAAAGCGCCTATATGAATGCTGATACACTGATCAACCCAGCCTCAACCATGAAGCTGGTGACAACCTATGCCGCGCTCGAATTACTCGGTCCCGCCTTCCAATGGAAAACCGAATTCTTTATTGACGGCTCACTCAAAGATGGTGTACTGAACGGCAACCTTTACCTCAAAGGCGGCGGCGATCCAAAACTCAATATGGAACGCCTGTGGTTACTGTTACGCGATTTACGTAACCACGGTGTGCGCCATGTCTCAGGCAACTTAGTACTCGATCGTAACTTTTTCTTACCACCACCGCACAAGCCATTTAATGATGATAGCAACGACAAAATCAAACCTTTTTTAGTTGAGCCTGATTCACTCTTGGTTAACTTTAAGGCGCAGCGCTTTATTGCTCGCGCCGAGCCAAATGGTGTGAAAATTGTTATGGAGCCGCCGATTGGCGGCATTGAAATCATTAACAATGTGAAAATGCAAAACGCTAAAAACTGCAGCACTTCTGCAGTTAACTTTACCGAAAGCGATGATGGCGATACGCTGACCTTGACCGCTAGCGGTACTATGGCGCCCGGTTGCAACACCCAAAACTATTTAGCTTACCTCGACCACCCACGCTATGCGGCTGGCTTAGTGCGAAGCATCTGGCAAGAAATGGACGGCACCATTTTAGGGAATGACGTTCACGGGCGCACGCCAGCCAATGCTCGCTTATTAGTTCGCTCCTATTCACCCGACCTGGCTGAAGTGGTTCGCGACATTAACAAATACAGTAATAACACCATGGCTAAACAGGTCTTTTTGACTATTGGTGCTCAATTTCGTACACCAGCCGACAGCAATGATGCAGTTGCTGCGCGTCGTGTAATTAATAACTTATTTGCTAGAAATAAAATTCCTACCAGCGGCTTCTTTATCGAAAACGGCTCAGGTTTATCACGCCAAGAGCGCATCACTGCGCGTCAACTCGGCCTGATGCTTGAAGCTGCTTGGAAAAGCCCATATGCCGCTGAGTTTATCTCTTCCATGCCATTGGTTGGCATGGATGGCACGATGCGTCGCCGTTTGAAAAACACTCCGCTAGTCGGCAAAGCACATATCAAAACCGGCACATTAAAAAACGTACGCGCCGTTGCTGGCTATAGCCGTGACCTACAGGGTAAAACTTGGGCAGTGGTGGCCATTGTTAATCACGCACAGCCTCGGGGTGGTGCGCAGGTGATTGATCAGGTACTGCTGGATGTCTACAAACAGTAATACGACTGCAACGGATAAGTAGTGCAAATCTCACCAGCCACACAGTAAATTGTAGAACTGATGAGATTTACGATAGAGGTATGCAAGCCTTACATGAGTTGAAGTACTCTTATGTCATATACAGCTAGCAATGACGTTTATTCATCCAACAGCATTTAAGCTGCCTAGATCTACAGTATGACTCCTTCAAAAAACACTTATAATGGCCATCTTGACGTTAAATATTGCCTGACAATCCTACGATTAAAGCCGCATGTATAAGGCATTTTCAAACGCTGAGGATTACACAGTTTAAGAACGTATTAGCTGCGGACTTTTTGTTTTTATTTAAAGTGTTATCCAGTTACTTTTAGATAGCGACCATTGTCCAGCTTGTGCATTGCCTACTGTATGAGTCTATGCTGTGAGGTAATGTGCAACAGCCAAAAGAGGATAACGCTATGCAATCGCCTGTTTTCGAGCCACATAAACTGCACCATGCCTTCACTTTAAGTAATGGTAAAACATTAAAATACTGCTCCTTACCTGCCCTTAAAAACATAGGCATTGATTCAGTTTCCCGTCTGCCCATTTCAATTCGTATTATTTTAGAATCATTAATCCGCAACGCCGATAACCAACGCATCACCCTTGAACATATTCAACAGCTCGCCCACTGGCAGCCCAATGCGCCACGAAATGAAGAAATCCCCTTTACTGTTGCCCGTGTTGTTCTACAAGACTTCACCGGTGTGCCGTTGTTATGCGATCTGGCGGCGATGCGTAATGTTGCCGAAGAGATGGGTAAACCCGCCAGTGCCATTGAGCCTTTAGTGCCGGTGGACTTAGTTGTTGACCACTCAGTGCAGGTGGACTTCTACGACACGCCTGATGCTGTTGAAAAAAACATGCAGATGGAATTTAAACGCAATGGCGAGCGTTATCAGTTTTTAAAATGGGGCATGCAAGCCTTTGATACCTTTAAAGTGGTGCCACCCGGCATTGGTATCGTGCACCAAGTCAACTTGGAGCATCTGTTCCCCGGTATCCAGCAAAAAGATGGTATGGCTTACCCCGATACTTTAGTTGGTACTGACTCACACACCACCATGATTAACGCTTTAGGCGTGGTCGGCTGGGGTGTCGGCGGTATTGAAGCGGAAGCCGCTATGCTGGGCCAGCCGCTGTATATGCTCACGCCCGATGTGGTTGGCGTACACCTCAGCGGCAAGCTGCAAGAAGGCATGACCGCTACTGACCTCGTTCTAACCGTGACCGAACTGCTGCGCAATTCAAAAGTGGTGGGTAAGTTTGTCGAGTTCTATGGTGAAGGCGCGCGCCACTTAAGTGTGCCCGATCGTGCCACGCTCTCCAATATGGCTCCAGAGTACGGTGCGACCATGGGCTTTTTCCCTGTCGATGAAACCACCATTGAATATATGCGCGGCACTGGGCGTCAAGATCTTGATATTGAAGCCTGTGAAACCTACTTCCGTGCGCAAGAGATGTTTGGTATTCCCAAAGCAGGCGAGATTGATTACAGCCAAGTGATTGAACTCGATCTGGATAGTGTCCGCCCATCTTTAGCTGGTCCAAAACGCCCGCAAGACCGCATCGCCCTGCCCGATATGCACAACAGTTTTACTTCATTGTTCAGTGCAAGCATTGCCAACGGCGGTTTTAACAAAAACCCTGAAGACCTAGACAAACGCTATAGCACCAGTTGCCCACTGATCCCTGTGGTCAATCAAGATTCACCCAAGCCATTACGTCCTCTCAAAATGAACGAAATGGAGATGATTGATAGCAGCCCTAAAACACCGAGCAATCCCAGCACTGACTGTGAGACTGATGCCACGATTGATCTTGGCCATGGTGATATTGTTATTGCTGCGATTACCTCATGTACTAACACCTCAAACCCAAGTGTCTTATTGGCCGCAGGCTTATTGGCCAAAAAAGCCATTGCACTGGGACTGAGTGTCCACCCTCGTATAAAAACCTCTCTAGCACCGGGTTCACGAGTGGTTCCTGAATACTTAGAAGCAGCTGGCCTGATGAGTAGCCTTGAAGGCTTAGGCTTTGGTGTCACTGCTTTTGGTTGCACCACCTGTATCGGTAATGCCGGTGATCTAAGACCTGAGTACAACCAAGCCATTGTTGAAAACGATATCATCGCCGCTGCTGTGCTGTCGGGTAACCGCAACTTTGAAGCTCGGATTCACCCGAATATTCGCGCTAACTTCCTCGCTTCACCGCCATTAGTAGTGGCCTTTGCGCTGGCTGGCAACGTCAATATCAATATGGATACAGACCCACTTGGCACAGGTAAAGATGGCCAACCGGTTTTCCTTAAAGATATCTGGCCAAGCAATAGTGAGATTAATGCACTACTCAGCACAGCGATGAACCCTGTGGTATTCCGTGAGAAATACGGCGACTTCACTAAAGGTAATGATCTCTGGAACGATATTGAAAGTGCCAAGGGTCTGGTCTACGACTGGCCTAAATCCACCTATATTGCCAAACCGCCCTTCTTTGAAAACTTCACTATGGAGCCGGTTGCAGTCGAGCCAATTATTAATGCTCGCGCTTTAATGCTGTTAGGTGACACGGTCACCACTGACCATATTTCGCCCGCTGGTTCCTTCAGTAGCGATTCACCTGCCGGCCAGTACTTGCTCGGTCATGATGTGCAACAGTCTGACTTCAACACCTATGGCGCACGCCGTGGTAACCATGATGTGATGATTCGCGGTACCTTTGCTAACATTCGGGTGAAAAACCTGATGTTGCCGCCCACAAAAGATGGCTCACGTATCGAAGGCGGTTTTACTTTGCTGGATGGTAAGCAAGTACCAGTTTACGATGCCGCAATGGATTATATGCAGCGTGGTATTCCCACAGTGGTTTTTGCTGGTGAAGAGTACGGTACGGGTTCCAGCCGTGACTGGGCAGCAAAAGGTACCTTACTGATGGGTGTTCGCGCAGTCATTGCGCAGTCCTATGAGCGTATTCACCGCTCCAATCTCGTGGGCATGGGCGTGTTACCGCTGCAGTTTATCGATGGTGCATCCTACAGTTCCCTGAATATTACCAACGAGGAAACCTTCAGTATTCTCGGTGTTGACAGCGAGATGCAACCGCGCCAAGAGCTGATTCTAGAAATCACCCGTAAGGATGGAAGCGTCGAGCAAGTGCCGGTGTTATCGCGGATTGATTCGCCTGTTGAAGTGGAATACTACCGTCATGGTGGGATTCTGCCCTATGTCCTTCGAGATATTTTAGCCAAGGCTTAATATTTAGCAGATAGCAAAACGCCCCGTATGGACTATCAATCCATGCGAGGCGTTTTATTAAGCGCAAATTACTGCAGAACTAGCCAGTAACGCTTATTTTTTATCGTGCAGACTACCGCCCATACATTTAGGTGAGTTAGGTGCATTCTCCACCGTGACCCACTCTTCAGGCGTGTAAGTATGCAACGCTAAACCGTGGAACTGCTGCATTAAATCACCGATAGCGCCATAGACCTTCTGGTGACGCTGCACCTTGCGCACATCAGCAAACGCTTCGCTAACCAGCACCACTTTAAAGTGGCTTTCTGGGCCAATGCTGTGCATATGGCTTTCATCTTCGATCTGTAAAAAAGTTGGCTCTAATGCCGCCAACGCGGTTTTAATTTTCTCTAACATTCTAAAACTCCTTACGATTGTGCTAATTGCGCCATTCGCTGCGCATCACGTCTAAATGTGCGCATGGCCGTCAGCAAAAACACACCAGTTAAGCCCATGGCTACCGGTACTAAATACAGCGCGTTGTGCAAGCCAATCGCACGAAACGCTTCGCTTATCTCAGTGGCACCAGCCGCTAACATCGCTTGCTGGGCAAAATAATCGGATAAGCCACCGACCATAACAGGGCCTAAACCACCGCCTAACAAATACAAACCAGCGAAAAACAAGGCCATTGCTGTAGCACGCAAGCGCGGCTCCACAACATCTTGCACCGCAGTATACACGCAGGTATAGAAGTTGTAGGCGAACACCCAGCCCACGGCAAATAAGCCTACAAACACCGCTACATCAATTTGACCAGCAGCCAAAGCAATCCCCGTACACAGGCTGGTCAGCAATAAACTCACGCCGCCAAATAACAAACGACCATTAGGCATGCGTACATGTAAGCGGTCAGCAATCCAGCCACCCAGCGGCAAAGCAAACAAGCCGGTAACACCGACAATCACCCCCACCGACATCGCCGCTTGGCTCAGATCTAAGCCAAAATAACGCTGCAGCATCGGCACCATAAACGAAGTATTGGCATAGGTGGCAAAGTTGTAGCACAGCCCCGCCAGCGTCAACCACCACATGGTGGGTATGGATAAAATCTTGCGAATCGGTTGGCGTATCGGCGCGCTATCAATCGCTACTATTTCAGCATCACCGCGCTTAGGCTCGCGAATCATAAAGATAAATAAAGCTAAGATAATCCCTGGTACTGCGGCAATAAAAAACGGTGCGCGCCAGCTATCAAAGGCTTTAACAATCCAGCCAGTGGTAAAAAACGCCAGCAATAAACCCAGTGGCAAACCGAGCATAAAAATGCCCATTGCGCGTGCACGGCGATTGGCTGGGAACATATCGCCAATCAACGAGTTAGCCGCCGGTCCATAACTGGCCTCACCAATACCCACACCCATCCGCGCCAAAAGAAAGCCCCAAAAGCCTTGGACTGCACCATTCACCGCAGTTAAACCACTCCAAACCAGCAAGCCCCAGCCCATAATCTTTTTGCGCGAGCCAGTATCCGCCATACGCCCAAGCGGTACCCCAGCGATGCCATAGACAATGGTAAACGCCGTACCGAGCATGCCGATTTGAAAGTCACTTAAGCTCCATTCCAGCCGAATCGGCTCCATAACAATGCTTGGCACCGCACGGTCAAAGAAGTTAAATAAATTGGCTAAAAACAATAAAAATAGTACACGCCAAGCGTTATCAGCCTGTTTCGATTGATGCGCCAGCTGCTGCATACCTACTCACTCGTTATCATTATTAATCAGCGAACACATCCGCTGGGTATATCCATCGATACAGCAACTCAATGGCAGGCAGTCCACGCCTGCCAATCCTAACTACTAACGCAATAATGCTATTGGGTGAAAGGCGCGTTTTGCAACCAAGCCAAGCTCGCCTCTGTGGTTGTACTGGGTCGATACTCAGCTGCGATGGCACCCTGATAACCTGATTGTTCTAGCGCACGGTACATGGCAGTAAAATCCAACTCGCCGCTACCCGGCTCCGCACGCCCTGGACAATCAGCAAACTGCACATGAGCGACACGATCACCCAACACCGCCAACGCTTGCTCAGTACTGATACCTTGGCGCGCCATATGATACACATCCAATTGCGCATAACAGTTGCTATGACGCACATCCGCCAGCAAGTCACGCAAGTCTTGCGGGGTATTGATTAAAAAGCCAGGCATATCAATTGGATTAATCGCCTCACACAATACTTTGATATGTAAGCGATCAAAGGCTTGCGCGGTATCACGTAAATTAGCGGCAAGCATCGCTAAAGCACGATCGCGGGTTTTGCCTTCTGGTAAACGTCCGGCCAGCACATTGACCATCCGTGGACGCACCATCAAGGCATAACTCAACGCCTCATCCAATGCTTCAGCAAACTCACGGCCACGTTTTGGGTGACCGGCCAAGCCGTCGCCACCCTGCATTAAATCACCAGCAGGCAGATTGATTAATACCAACGGCATGCCACAACGCTCAAGCTCTTCTTTGAGACGAATCGCTGGCACATCATAAGGGAACTGAATTTCTACCGCAGAAAAACCCGCAGCCGCGGCGGCACGTACGCGCTCCAGCAACGGCAATTCAGTAAACAACATCGATAGATTGGCAACGATTTCCATTAGTGGTCTCCACTGTAGAGCTTAATTAATGTAGCTGGATCAGAAGCTAAATGACCTTGTGCGGCATGGCTGCGCATTAACTGCGCGGCCAAACCACTCATTGGCGTAGCAGAGGTATGACTTTGCGAAAGCTTCACTGCCATATCGAGATCTTTTAATAAGGTGCGCACATGCCATTTAACCGGTTCAAACTCACGCTTAGCCATTTGCGGGGCAAGAATCTGCAGCGGTTTACTATCCGCAAAACCGCCAGCCAAAGCGGATGCTAACAACGAGGCATCAACGCCCGCTTGCTCAGCCAAGGCCACCACCTCAGCGATAACCATGGCGTTACATGCCACCAGCATTTGATTACAGACCTTGGCCACCTGCCCTGAACCCACCGCTCCCATATGAGTGACGCGTTGACTAAGATGCTCTAACACGGGCGTCACTTGCGCCAAGGCATCTGCATCACCACCGGCCATCATTGCTAGTGTGCCGGCCTCAGCGCCGACTACACCGCCAGATACCGGCACATCGAGCCACTGCGCACCGCTGGCTACAAATAAACGCTGCGCCATATCCTTGGTGGCGGCGGGCTCAATACTGGAAAAATCCACCACTATGTGTTTGTCGTTCATCGCTGCCGCAATACCGCGCTCAGCAAACATCACCTCGGCGACGGCTTGGGTATTGGCCAAGCACAGCAATACAATATCCGCCTGCGCACAGAGTTCAGCGGGCGTATCAACGTGTTCAGCACCCAAAGCCACTAAAGGTGCGCACTTTTCAGGGCTGCGATTCCACACCACCAAAGGATAACCAGCCGCCAATAAACGCTGGCACATCGGCAAGCCCATTAAGCCAATTCCGGCAAAGGCTAAACGTGGTAATAATGTTTGCATAAAACTCTCCAATTCTTTGATCACCCAGGCATTGACCCTTGGGTGATACGACAACTCAGGCTATGATGCCCACTTTTGCCACGAGAAAAAACATGTCAAACGAAATCAGTAACCTATATGCGCAACTTCTTGGCGAAACTGCACAAATCAGTTGGGCCGAAGTGATGCCGCAATTTGCCAAAGGTAATGTCCTTTGGCTCGCGAGCCATCAAGACTTAATCGCCGTTGCCGAGCACATAATCAATGACGATAAAAAACAAGTCAGTGCGTTAATGCAGCAAAAAGCTTTACACATTTTAACCGATGAAATTGCACTCGATTATGCCCAGCGTGACCCAGAGCTGTGGGCGGTAGTGGTAACGCCTTGGGTTTTAGTACAAGAGCGTCAAACACCTACGGCGCACTAGTCTTTAGTCATAATTCAGAGTGTCTGACACATCCATGCCAGTCAAATCGCACTCTCTACGTTTTAGAAGACAATTAAGCGGGAAACCATGACTCAACAACACTGGTGGTTAGACGCCGCCGCTCGGCTGTCTGAACATGCACAACAGCAAGCACAAGCGCATCAAAACCAGCTGACTAAACCACAAGGTTCGTTAGGTCGCTTAGAAACTATTGCCATTCATTTGGCCGCCATGCAAAACCAGACTAAGCCGCAGATACATAAGCCGTATATGCTGGTTTTTGCTGCTGATCACGGCATTGTCGCGCAAGGTGTCTCGGCCTTCCCGCAATCGGTGACCATTGCCATGCTGACTAATTTTGTCACTGGCGGAGCAGCGGTCGCGACCCTATGTAAACAACAAGGTATAGAGCTGAGTGTAATTAACTGCGGCACTGCTAATCCCTGTGAGCACTTAGCCAATATTATTCATCAGCCGATCATGGCTGGCACCTATGATTTTTCGCAACAAGCGGCGATGAACTCAGAACAAACCTCGCTGGCGCTGACCTTGGGTAAAGAGCAAGTCGAGCAAGCTCATATCAATGGCTGCGACTTTTTAATGCTGGGTGAAATGGGTATTGGTAATACCTCCGCAGCCAGCTGCTTAAGCGCGCTATTATTAGAGCAAGACGTCAGTACTCTAACTGGCTCAGGCACTGGTGTAAAAGGCGCGGCATTAACCCATAAGCAAAACATATTAAGCGCCAGCGTGACACGCGCCAAACCATTGATTAGCACACCCTTAGACGCATTAGAGCAAGTCGGTGGCTTAGA
>CAJDWG010000027.1_pt1 | contig 21196 bp, 17 predicted proteins | sample 7391571 | NCBI WGS metagenome assembly CAJDWG01 (sample SAMEA7055722, study PRJEB34461) | soil metagenome | biome: terrestrial ecosystem; feature: Peninsula; material: soil | place: Antarctica | collected 2016
GTGAGCCGTTATCTGGGCGCTTAACCACACCGCCGGGTGCAACCTTTGAATGCATGTTAATGCCCACTGATGAGCAGTTGCTGGTGGTTGCATCGGATGCAGGTTATGGCTTTGTAGTGAAAGGCGCAGATATGCAGGCGAAAAATAAAGCCGGTAAAGCTTTAATCACCTTGCCTAAAGCTGCACGCGTACTCGCACCTAAGTTGCTGAATAGTTTTGATGAAGACTGGCTGGCTGCTGTAACTAATGAAGGTCGTTTATTAGTCTTTAAAGTGTCAGATTTACCGCAATTAACTAAAGGTAAAGGCAATAAACTGATTGGTATTCCAACCGATCGAGCCGCTAAACGTGAAGAGTGGCTGATTGATTTTGCCGTACTCGCACCACAAGCGACCTTAGTGTTAGTGGCGGGCAAGCGTACTTTGTCGCTGAAGTTCGTGAAGAGTGGCTCATTGATTTTGCCGTACTCGCACCACAAGCGACCTTAGTGTTAGTGGCGGGCAAGCGTACTTTGTCGCTGAAGTTCAATGACCTTGAGTATTACCAAGGCGAGCGTGGGCGACGGGGTAATAAGTTACCGCGTGGTTTTCAGCGAGTGGACGAATTACGAGTGGAGTCTTAAAGTACTCTGACCTTGTGTATGATGCACTGCTACATACACCACTGTTGCCTAGCTGTTAAAGGATAGCCAGATGAGCAAGCTACCGTCGTTAGATTGGGATCACAGTAGTGAGACACCTGTGTTGCAGGTGACCGGTAGCTGGACCTTGGAACAGCGCAAGCCTGAGCTGACTGACGTTTGGCGTAAAGGTGGGCGCTTGCCTGAACAAGTGGTGGTGCAGGTAGCAGTTGATGAGTGGGACAGCAGTTTACTGGCCTTATTACGTCGTTTGCAGCGACTTGCTACAGAACAGAAAGTCACCCTGGATCTACTAGGTTTACCGGATGGCGTTGAACGCTTACTGGAAATGGCCACGAGTCCCTCCACCCAAGTATCTGCAGCGGATAAGCCGGAGTATGGCTGGGTGTCTCGCGTTGGCTTAAGTGCGCAAAGCGTCGCTACAGCTGTGGCGAATTCTTGCACCTTTATTGGTGAAGTCATGCAGGCCATGGGTCGCTTGATTGCCGGTAAAGCACGCATGCGTATGAGCGATTTCTGGATGGCTTTTCAGCAGTGCGGCCCTGGAGCTCTACCGATTGTGGCGTTGATTGCCAGTTTAATCGGTTTGATCTTAGCTTTTGTTGGCGCCATCCAGTTGGAAGCTTTTGGCGCGCAGATTTATATTGCCAATATGGTGTCTATCGGTATGACCCGTGAAATGGGTGCGCTGATGACCGCGGTGATTATGGCTGGTCGCACCGGTGCCGCCTACGCTGCAGAACTGGGCAGTATGCAAGCCAACGAGGAAATTGATGCGTTAAAAACCTTTGGTTTTCCAACCTTAGAATTTTTAGTCCTGCCGCGCGTGTTGGCTTTGTTGGTCAGTATGCCGATTTTAACTGTATTTGCCGACATCTTAGGTATCTTCGGCGGCTTTGTGATTGGCTCAGGGTTGTTTGATATTTCTGCCGCGCAATATATTACTCAAAGTTTAGAGATGCTGACCTTAACTGATTTTTTAATTGGTATATTTAAGAGTCTTGTGTTTGCTGTGTTGATTGGTTTAATCGGCTGTTATTACGGTTTGTCCTGTGGCCGTAATGCGCAAGCGGTTGGCCAAGCCACCACCAATGCCGTGGTGAGTATCATTGTTGCGCTCGTGGTGAGTGATGCGGCAATTACCCTTATCTGCACGCAGTTGGGGATCTAAGCATGAGTGATAACATATTAGTCGCAGAAGATTTGAGTGCTGGTTATGGCTCGCTAGTGATTCAGCGTGATCTTAACTTCAGTATTAAACAAGGCGAAGTTTTTGTCATTATGGGCGCCAGTGGTAGCGGCAAAAGTACGGTGCTGCGTCACCTTATAGGTTTGCATGCGCCCCTGGCTGGGCGTGTATTGTTTCAAGGCGAAGACTTTTGGGCGCAAGATGCCAATAGCCGTGCTAACTTGCAGCAGCATTTTGGTGTGCTCTATCAAAACGTTGCGCTATGGGGTGGCATGACCTTGAGGGAAAATATTTGTTTACCCTTGAGTACGTGGCGGCCCGAACTTAGCACAGCAGATTTACATGAGTTAGCGGCTATGAAGCTTGCATGGGTCGGTTTGGCAGGCTGTGATGAGCTGTATCCAGCAGAAATTTCCGGTGGTATGCGCAAACGTGCAGCGTTGGCCCGTGCTTTGGCGTTAGATCCACAAGTGTTGTTTTTTGATGAGCCGTCTGCAGGGCTTGACCCGCTGAGCTCAATGGCGCTGGATGAATTGATCTTACAACTTCGCGATAGTTTAGGTGCCAGTATCGTTTTGGTGACGCACGAGCTGCCCAGTATTTACGCTGTGGCCGATACCTGTTTGTTTCTAGATAATAAAACCCATACGCAAATTGCTCTTGGATCTTTGCCCGAGTTGTTGGAGCATGGGCCTGAGATCGTGCAGCGTTTTTTACGACGCGGTGAAGCTGCAACACATGAGGTGACAAAATGACTGAGTCGCGCAAGCCTTTTTTTATTGGCGCATTTTTACTGGGTGGCATCGCGTTGCTGGCTGCAGGCTTACTGCTGCTGAGCCGTGATAGTCTGCTAACTCGCCCAGTGGAATATATCGTGTATTTTACCGGCGCTTTAGATGGTCTCGATGTCGGTGCTGATGTGACCTATCGTGGTGTGAAAGTCGGTAATGTACGGCAGGTTAATTTGTCTTATGACCGCATTCTAAATGATGTGGTGATGCCGGTTACGATCCGAATTAATGCCGAAACCTCGCGCAGTAAAGGCACTGAGGGTGGTTTCCACAGCTCGATTGATCGCTTAGTTGAGCGTGGCCTGGGTGCACAATTGCAAACGCCGAGTTTTTTGACCGGTAAAGCTATTGTTGCTTTAGATTTTTTCCCTGGCCAAGAGGGTTATATTCGTGACCCGCATGAGATTGACTTGCCTGCTATTCCAACCGTGCCGTCGAAAATTGATCAAGTTGCTGATGTGTTGCGTGACTTAGTTGACGGTTTAAAAGAGATGCCCCTTAAAGATACGTTAGAGGCCGCTAATAAAACCTTGATGGCCTTTGAGCGTTTGGCGTCAGCTCCCGAAACACAGTCAAGTATTCAGAGTTTAAGTGTTTCGCTGGCTAACTTTGAGAAAATTAGTCAGCAAATACAGCAGCGTCTGCCGAGTATGTTAGATAATATGCACAGTGGCAGCACCGAGCTTAAAGAGGCGTTAGTTGATGTGCGTCTTGCTGCGCAGAGCGCTCGCGATGCCTTGCAGCAGATGGATGGCATGGTCAGTGATGGCCGTCGCAGCTTGGGTCCACAATCAGAGTTGCAGTATGAGTTGCTGCAATCTTTGCAAGATTTAGGTCAAGCCAGTAAAGCATTACAACGTACAGCGGAAAGCATTGAGCAGCAACCGCAATCAATTATTTTTGGCAAAAAACGGTGAATAGATGAAATATTTAACGCGCTTGCCGCTGGGTATAGCTCTGCTGGGCTTCTTAGCACTTGGACCTATAGGCTGTAGTGTTGCGCCGCCGACTCAGTTTTATCAACTGCAGCAGCCGATAACTGATGTTGCGAGCCACGAAAATACGGCGACTGTGTTATTAGGTCCGCTGAAAATTGCCGATTATTTACAACGTGAAAATTTGTTACAGCGTGAAGTCGATGGCAGCTTAACTTTAAGCCAGCAAGCACGCTGGGCGGGTAGTTTGAATGATGATATAGGCCAATTTTTACTGCGCCAAGTATCTGCTCAGCTTGGCAGCAGCCGCATTTCTTTATACCCCGATCGTATTGGTATGCAGGCGCAAGCTCAGGTTGTGTTGAATATCAGCCGTTTAGATTCTGGTGTACGACAGCCGGCTGTGCTGGAAGCGCGGTGGCGTGTATTGGATGCCAAGGGCGCATTACTTAGCAGTCGAGTCTTATCTTTAAAAGGGCAGCATAATGGTGAGTTAAGTGATCAGGTACGCGCGCAAAGTGAGTTACTTGGCCAGTTGTCTACGCAGTTAGTTAAAGCGTTACAAAAACAATTACCTGCACTAGCACGATTAGCAAGTAAAAGAGTAATTCAGCCGACTACCGACGGTTTGAGTAAACATATATTTCAAGAACAAAGTCAGCGTATTAGCATACCTGTGGTTGATGCTGTGTCCAAGTTTTGAACTGTATCAGTTTTGATGTTTTTATAATCATGCTATTGATAGATACATGTTTCATTGATAAGTTTTAAGCGAAGTCCTAATTAATTTTAAAGGCACACAATTTGTATATGAAGTATACATTAATGAATAATATATCTGAATGTGAAACTTAACTTAACTTTCCATACATAGAATGTCCAATTGCTCTTGTAACAATGAAGGGTAGTCGTTGACTAACCTTTTTAAGCAGCTGGCATCTTCCGGAGTGGATATGGGCAGTGTATGTGAGCACGTAGCAATACTAGGGTTTTTCGTTAGATGACGGCTCATATGGGCAGTGTATGTGAGCACGTAGCAATACTAGGGTTTTTCGTTAGATGACGGCTCAGGAGTAGTAAGTTATGACTGTGCTCGCAGAGGCTCAAAGCTGTTTGCGCTGTTTCGCTTAAAAGCAGCTCGCCTAAAGAAAAATTATCGGCGATTGAACCTTCGTCCAAGCCAAGACGTATATATAAATCAATGCCACTATTAGTGATTTCGTCTTGTAGGCTATTCCCAAAAATTCGTAATAACTCGCCACAATATAAAGCATTACATGGATAATTTTCATGGCTCGAAGGAAATACAATTAAATGACGTCCAGTAGCCAAAACATGCAAGCGTCCACCATATAAATATGCGGATTTTTCAACAGCAGTGTGATATTTTTTGACTAGCTTAGTTGATTGTTCAAGTGGTAATTTTTGTAGTTTTTTTATGTTATATAGTTCCACGGCTAAAATAGCACTACGCAACTGAGTAGCCTGTGCTATTGATGCTAGCTCAGTTTTTATAAGCTGTTGTTTGACTGTCTTAGATACTGCTGTAACGCTTGTTTTATTTGGCTTGGCTGTGAGTATAGCTTTTTTTTCTAGCGTTATTGCATCATCAACTTGTGTATCATCGATAAAGTAGCTGTCGAGTTGTCGAGCTAATAAACCAATCTCATCAGTACGTTGGATGTACGGTGCTTGTTGTACTGGATTGATCAGCCAGTTGCTTAAGTTATTTAATGGTACAGCTAGCGAACGACCCAGATGTACAGATAGAAAAATCACAAACAGTAACAATGTTAAACCTATAACAGCCATGCTTTGCATGCTTATGGTCAGTGGCTTTTGTAGTTGATGCATATCAACATGCAAGTGCAGCGTACCAGCATTAACACCCTGATAAAGCAGGTGCTGTGAGTAATAACCGGATTTTCTGCTCGTGGATTTTGGCTGTTTGCCAGCCTCAGCTAAAATACGATTATTTGTATCGTAGAAAGCAGCATAAGAAATATAAGGGTTACTCGCCAGTTCGCGTAATAACACTGCAACGCTGAGGGTATCATGGGCTAATATCGCACCACTGGCTGCGTTATGAGTTTGCTGTAATAAGCTTTGCCCTAATGCATCAGCTTGTTGCTGTATTGACCAGCGCAGCTGTGCATGCATGAGCCAAGCAAAAGCTAGCAGGCAGACAGCAATAATTAAAACGTTATAACCAGTGATACGTGAAGTAATACTCGTGCGTTTTGGGTGAGCAGAATCGAGCGGCATAAACAAGGTTTTCCAAGTAAATAAGGATGTTAGGAACAGTGGTATACAAGCAAATTAATTGTTAGCAGCTATAACATTTGTAAAGTATAGCGGGCGTAAAACATAGAACAAGCAAAAGGACTGCACGTTATACGATTAAATAGACCGTCCGGGGTTAACTGCCGCCATAACTGGCGTGCTGGCACACAGTGGTGTGAAAATTTTGGATATTGGCCAAGCTGTTATTCATAACACCTTGTCCTTTGGTATTTTGGTTGAAATTCCGAGTACTGAACATGCCTCTGCCGTACTTAAGGATATCCTTTTTACTGCTTACAAACTTGATCAGCAGGTGCGTTTTACTCCGGTTTCGGAAAACGATTACCAGCAATGGGTCGCAGGGCAGGGTAAAACGCGTTATATCGTTACCTTGTTGACGCGTCAGGTAACGGCTGAGCAGTTGCAGCGCGTCAGTGCGATTACCGCACAATACGGCTTAAATATTGACCATATTGATCGTTTGTCTGGACGCATGCCGCTGGATACTCCAGAAAGCCAAGGTAAGGGCTGTATTGAGTTTTCCGTACGTGGCGAGCCTGCGGACGCGGCTACTTTGCGCGCTGAGTTTTTAAGTGTTGCGCAAGAGTTAAATGTCGATATCGCCTTCCAGCGCGATACAGTTTTCCGTCGCAATCGCCGCCTTGCGGTCTTTGATATGGACTCAACGCTGATTGAAGCTGAAGTGATTGATGAGCTGGCTAAAGCCGCAGGCGTTGGTGAGCAAGTTGCTGAAATTACTGAGCGCGCTATGCAGGGCGAACTGGACTTTAAAGCGAGCTTTAAAGAGCGCTTAGCGCTACTTGAAGGGCTCTCTGAGGATGTACTTGAAGAGATTGGAACCTCGTTGCGCCTGACTGAAGGTGCCGAGGTGTTGTTTGCTGAGCTGAAACGCTTAGGTTATAAAACCGCGATTTTGTCCGGTGGCTTTACCTATTTCGCAAAACAGCTGCAAGAGCGCTTAGGCATTGATTATGTCTATGCCAATGAGCTTGAAATTATTGATGGCAAACTCACAGGTCGCGCCATTGAGCCGATTGTTGATGCGCAGCGTAAAGCAGACTTATTGCGAGAGCTGACGGCACAGGAAGGCTTACGTTTAGAGCAGACTATAGCTGTAGGTGATGGTGCGAATGACTTACCAATGCTGGCATTGGCAGGGTTGGGTGTGGCGTTCCGTGCCAAACCGATGGTGAAGAAATCAGCCCGTCAGGCTATTTCAACCTTAGGCCTAGACGGTATTTTATACCTATTGGGTTATCGTGATCGTGAGGGTGATGACGAGTAAATCAATATTTATTTAGATACTAAATAGGTTTGCTGTGCGTGCGAATTGCCGCACAGCAAACAACTTAGCTGTTTAAGAAAGACTGCCTAAAGCCTTTCTGCTGAAGGGAAAAATTTCATCTTGACGATCATCGCGTACTTTCGCGGCCCATTCAGGGTCGACTAATAAAGCGCGGCCAACAGCAACCAAGTCAAACTCCTCTGCGGCAAAGCGCGTTAATAAGCCTTCTAAGCTAGCGGGCTGTGCAATTTCATCAGTGCTGTTCATAAAGCTGGTGAATTCGCTACCATCTAAGCCAACGCTACCCACAGTGATGGTTGGTTTTCCGGTTAATTTGCGCGTCCAGCCGGCTAAGTTAAGTTCTGAGTCAGTAAATTCTGGTTCCCAGAAGCGGCGTGTGGAGCAGTGAAAAATATCCACACCTGCATTTACTAATGGTTGTAAAAACGTTTTGAGCTCATCAGGAGCTTGCGCAAGACGAGCGCTGTAGTCTTGTTGTTTCCATTGCGAGTAGCGAAACACAATGGGGAAGTCAGGACCAACGGCTGCGCGTACAGCTTCAATAATTTCTACGGCAAAGCGACCGCGATTCGCCATGCTGCCGCCGTAGTTATCGGTGCGCTGATTACTGCCTTCCCAGAAAAACTGATCAATTAAATAGCCATGCGCGCCGTGAATCTCTACGCCATCCATATCTATGGCTTTGGCATCCTTAGCGGCTTGGGCAAAGGCTGTAACCACATCAGTAATATCCGTTTGGGTCATGCCATGGACAATTACTTTGCCATCTTTAACTTTTTCCATCGGACCGTAACCCGGTACGCTTGCGTCTGGCTCAGTACCTAAGCGGCGCACATTGCCCACATGCCAAAGCTGAGGCATGATTTTTCCATCCGCGCCATGCACAGCATCGACAACGTTTTTCCAGCCACTTAAGGCATCTTCGCCATAAAAGCGCGGCACATTCGGGTAGCCATTGGCTGCGCAGTGATTAACGGTGGTGCCTTCGGTGATAATTAAGCCAACGCCAGCCGCCGCGCGCTTGCGATAATACTCGACGACTTTAGCTGTGGGTACGCCGCCCGGTGAAAAAGCGCGAGTCATGGGTGCCATTACAATACGAGTGGGTATATTTAAAGAGCCGAGTTGGAAAGGTTTAAAAAGAGACTTTGAGTCGTTCATTAAGAGCTCCGTAATCATTTTTTCTGGAGGTGACATGAGCAAGTTGGTCATTTTTAGTCATAAAGCGGCCTGTGTTGCACTCAAGGTATACAGAATCTGTATTGCTAAAACCACGCTGGTACTTAACTTTTAATTACCAAGAGATATGTGATTTACAACGGTTACGATATTTTGTTGCTAGTGCATCAGCTAAAACGCTTAAATAGTCATTTCGATAATGGTTTTCTAGCCGTTATATGATCATTTTTTGTGTGGAAATTGCTTGAAAATAGTCTTTCTAGCGGCTAAAAATATTTTTTAAGTCGTTTGTTCAGAATAATAAATAGATTCAGTATGCCTATTGTTACAGGGCTTGCAGAAGCTTTTTGTTTGTTTTATGACAGTTGATATTGAAAGAATATTGCTTTCTGACGAGCCAGTCACGCTGTGATCCGTTAAAATAGATCGTTTTGCACGGCCCTATTTAAGATTGCGGCCTACACTTCTAATGACCAAGGTTTAAACAATGTCACAACAACAAAAGCAAAATCTGCCCTCGTACTTACACTCTGATAATCCAGGCCCTTGGGGTGTTTTCCTCGAGCAGGTCGATCGAGTTGCACCTTATTTGGGCTTATTAAGTAAGTGGGTCGACACCTTAAGGTATCCAGAGCGTAGCCTGATTGTCGATGTGCCAGTGCGTTTAGATGATGGTAGTATTGTTCACTTTGAAGGTTACCGTGTTCAGCACAGCCTGAATCGCGGCCCTGGTAAAGGTGGTGTACGTTTTCATCAGGATGTCACCCTGTCTGAGGTGATGGCTTTATCTGCGTGGATGTCAGTAAAAACGGCTGTAGTCGGACTGCCATTTGGTGGTGCGAAAGGTGGTATTCGTGTTGATCCGCGCAAATATTCTGCTGGTGAAATGGAGCGTATTACTCGTCGTTATACCAATGAAATCACCTCAATTATTGGTGTTAATAAAGATATTCCAGGTCCTGATGTCAACACCAATGCGCAAACGATGGCGTGGATGATGGATACCTACTCCATGCATGCAGGTGCAACTCATCCGGGTATTGTGACCGGTAAGCCTATTGCCTTGGGTGGTAGCTTAGGTCGTGTTGAAGCAACCGGTCGCGGTGTGTTTATTGTTGGTGTGGCTGCTGCTAAAGATGCGGGTATCAACTTAACTGGCGTACGTATAAGTATTCAAGGTTTTGGTAACGTTGGCGGTACTGCTGCGCGTTTATTTACCGAAGTTGGCGCTAAAGTAGTGGCTGTGCAAGACCATACCGGCACTATTTATGATGCAAAAGGTCTTGATGTAGAAGCATTGCTTAAGCATGTGAAGCAAACCGGTGGTGTGGGTGGTGCAGCAAATACCACAGCTATTGCTGCTGATGAATTCTGGTCAATTGAAACAGATATTCTGATTCCTGCTGCCTTAGAAGGGCAAATCACTAAGCACAATGCTAATGCAATACGTGCACGTATTATTGTTGAGGGTGCCAATGGTCCAACCACACCAGAAGCTGACGATATCCTGACCAATAAAGGTATTGTGATTGTTCCTGATGTACTGGCGAACGCCGGTGGTGTAACTGTGAGTTATTTTGAGTGGGTACAAAACTCATCCAGTTTCTATTGGAGCGTTGAAGAGATTAATCAACGCCTTGAAAAAATCATGCTGGATGCTTACCAAGCATTGACTGCAACAGCAGCAGAGCATGATGTGTCATTGCGTACTGCAGCCTTTATTACTGCTTGTACACGTATTCTTGAGGCGCGTGAGTTGCGTGGTTTATACCCATAACAGCTCATAAGTTTCGTATGAATTAAAAACACCCGCCTTGTGCGAGTGTTTTTAATTCAGGGTAATTTTGCAAGAGTGATTGGCAGTCGAATGCCCAGATAAAATCTTGCTGATATAAAAAGGCCTGCATTGTGCAGGCCTTTTGTTTACTAAGTAGGAATGCTTAGTTGCGCTCATCCGGAAGAGCAGCAATCACATCTTCAGCTTGTAAACCTTTATCACGGTCCATAACTGTAAACTCAACACGTTGGCCTTCAACCAGTACACGGTGACCTTCGCCACGAATCGCGCGGAAGTGAACAAAAATATCATCACCTGAATCGCGTGAAATAAAACCAAAACCTTTTGATGTGTTAAACCACTTAACTGTACCTGTTTCACGGTCACTGAGATCTTGTGAAAGCGGTGCGCTCTTAGTGCTAACTTTGCGCAGATTCAGAACTAAATGCAGTGCAACTGCAGCGATCAGGATAATTAAACCGAGACTGCTATTAGAGTCATTACTAAAGGTAAAGATCGTTTGTATAACAGTAGCTAAAACGATTAAGGCTGACACTACACTTTGTAATTTACGACGACTACCTGGTACCCAACTGGGTAAAATAGGTGCAATCAGTAAGTTGGCTACAGCAAATGAAGTCAGCAGTGGCGCTATTGCTGAGCCTTTACTGGCTAAGATAAGCGAGACGAGTAGTGCGGCAGCACCTGTAAACAAATGGACAATTTTTAACATACGCAATGGACTCACCTTGATAAGAATCACAATAAATAAGAGAACCGGCGACAAGTACAACGTTGTGCATAAGCTACGCTGTTGCCGTATTCACACTGCCAAAGATGAAAACTTTAGCAGCTATTTGCTATTAAACAGCAAACGTCGCCATGACTCAAACAACTAAAGTAGGCATCAGGAAACAATGCAGTAAAGATTACCGCTAGCAAACAACTAAAATAGTTATAAATACTGTAATAAAGTCTGGTGACTGTGTTGCTCTGCGTGGTTAGAGCCGCAATATTAGGTTGCTGTATTACCTAGGGTGACATGGCATAGCCGTCAGCGCTGTTAGGCTATATAATCAAGGTTTTCTGCGATGCCTTGGCACGTAGCGTTTTAGTGTGCAACAGGTATCGGTTATTTTATAATTTCAAGGAAGCGAACGCTATCATGATGCGCAGCCAGTATTGCGGGCACTTAAACGAATCCCTAAATGGGCAAACCGTTACTCTTTGCGGTTGGGTCCACCGTCGTCGCGACCACGGGGGAGTGATTTTTCTCGATATCCGAGACCGTGAAGGCCTTGCTCAAGTCGTTTTTAATCCAGAACAAGCCGAGGTTTTTGCGACTGCCGACCGTGTGCGTAGCGAATATGTTGTAAAAGTTACTGGTGTGGTCAACCCACGCCCAGACGGCGCAGTCAATCCAAATATGCCCAGCGGCGGCATTGAAGTGATTGCCACTGAATTAGAAGTGCTTAACCAAGCTGAAACAACACCGTTCCCTTTGCATGAGCATTCGGATGTCGGTGAAGAAACGCGCTTGCGTTACCGTTTTATTGATTTGCGCCGTCCTGAAATGGCCGCCAAGTTAAAACTGCGTTCACGCGTCACCACCAGCATTCGTCGTTATTTAGATGACAACGGCTTCCTTGATGTGGAAACGCCGATTCTGACCCGTGCTACACCAGAAGGCGCGCGTGACTATTTAGTACCGAGCCGCACTCACGCAGGCAGCTTCTTTGCTTTGCCACAGTCACCGCAGTTGTTTAAACAATTGTTGATGGTGGCGGGTGTCGATCGTTACTACCAAATTGCTAAATGCTTCCGTGATGAAGACTTGCGTGCCGACCGTCAGCCTGAATTTACCCAGATTGATATTGAAACCAGCTTTATGGATGAAGCGGACATTATGTCCATCACCGAAACCATGGTGCGTCAGTTGTTTAAAGACGTGCTGGATGTCGATTTCGGCGAATTCCCACATATGACGTACGAAGAAGCGATGCGTCGCTTTGGTTCAGATAAGCCAGACTTGCGTATTCCGCTAGAATTAGTCGACATTGCAGATCAGTTGACTGGCGTTGATTTTAAAGTATTCAGTGGTCCTGCTAATGATCCAAAAGGTCGTGTGGCAGCACTGCGTGTACCGGGCGCTGGCAGCATGCCGCGTGGCAAAATTGACGAGTACACTAAATACGTTAGTAACTATGGTGCGCGTGGCTTGGCTTATATTAAAGTCAATGAGCGTGCTAAAGGTGCGGAAGGTTTACAGTCACCGATTGTTAAATTTATCCCAGAAGAGAATCTCAATACCATCCTCGATCGCGTAGGTGCAGTTGATGGCGATATCGTTTTCTTCGGTGCGGATAAAGCACAGATTGTTAGCGATGCATTGGGCGCATTGCGTATCCGTATCGGTCACGATCTAGAGTTGCTGACCTGTAAGTGGGCGCCAATGTGGGTCGTTGATTTCCCCATGTTTGAAAGCAACGATGATGGCTCGCTCACAGCGATTCACCACCCGTTCACCGCACCGAAATGTTCAGCTGAAGAGTTGAAAGCTAACCCAAGCGTAGCTCTGTCACGCGCCTACGATATGGTTCTGAACGGTACTGAGTTGGGCGGTGGTTCAATCCGTATTCACGATCGCACCATGCAGCAAACGGTATTTGAGATTCTGGGTATTGAGGCCGCTGAGCAACAAGAGAAGTTTGGCTTCTTGCTCGATGCGCTGAAATATGGCGCACCACCACACGGTGGTTTGGCCTTTGGTCTGGATCGTTTAGTCATGCTGATGACTGGTTCGCAGTCGATTCGTGAAGTGATTGCCTTCCCGAAAACCCAGAGTGCTGCCTGCGTGATGACGCAAGCACCGGGTACAGTCGATGCAACAGCGCTTCGTGATTTACATATCCGTTTGCGTGAGCAGCCGAAGGCTGAATAAGAGTATTTATAGTTAGATTGAAGTGTGTTGCTGTGCTGTGATTCAGTGCAGCAGCAATACACCTATTAAGACAGTTTGTTGTCATCACAATAAAGACATAGAAACGGGAGTTATTATGGCGGGTCATTCCAAGTGGGCGAATATCAAGCACCGCAAAGAGCGTCAAGATAATAAGCGCGGTAAGATTTTCACCAAATTAATTCGTGAGTTAACGGTAGCAGCAAAGCAGGGCGGTGGTGTAGCTGCCGATAACCCGCGTTTGCGCTTGGCCGTTGATAAAGCGCTTGGTGCAAATATGACCCGCGATACCATTGACCGTGCTGTGGCTCGTGGTGTGGGTGCTGACGATGGCGATAACGTTGAAGAGCTTGTATATGAGGGTTATGCACCTAATGGCGTTGCTGTCTTTGTTGAAGCTATGACCGACAATCGCAACCGTACTGCAGCAGAAATTCGTCACGCTTTTAACAAGTACGGTGGCAACCTCGGTACCGATGGTTCTGTTGCTTACTTATTTGAGCGTAAAGGCCAGATTTGTTATGCGCCAGGGATTGATGAGGAAGCTTTGATGGATGCCGCTTTAGAGCTGGGTGCGGATGATATCGTCACTAATGATGATGGTTCAGTTGAAGTGTTAACCACTTTTGCTGACTTTATCACTGTGAGTGAAGCCCTGAAGGCTGCAGGTTTTGCTGCAGAAGAAGCTGAAGTGACGATGATTCCAACCATGACCATTGAGCTGGATCTAGATGGTGCAGAAAAGGTTATGCGCTTGATTGATATCTTGGAAGATTTGGATGACGTGCAAAACGTTTACTTCAATGCTGAGATTCCCGATGACGTGATGGAGCAACTCTAAGCTTAGGCTTGCTTTGTGAAGACATAAACCTCTGGTTGCTTGTGTGAACAGGCACAGAGGTTCTTTATTGGTGCGCAATATAATTCACACATTTAACACACTGCGTTAACACGCTAATAAAGGATGCCAAGATGACGCTTATTTTAGGCATTGACCCAGGATCTAGAATCACGGGTTATGGAATCATTCGTGATACAGGGCGTGGTTGCGAGTATGTCGCTTCCGGTTGTATTCGCACTGGTACCGGTGATTTGCCAGATCGCCTTAATGCTGTGTTTGCAGGGGTCAGTGAGATTATTCAAACCTATCACCCGACTACTATGGGCATTGAGCAAGTGTTTATGGCGCGTAATGCCGATTCGGCGCTTAAGCTTGGCCAAGCACGCGGCGCTGCAATTGTAGCTGGTGTACAAGCGAATTTATCAGTCTCGGAATACAGTGCCACACAGGTGAAATCTGCGATTGCTGGCAGCGGCCGTGCAGCTAAAGAGCAAGTACAAATAATGGTGATGCACTTATTAAAGCTGACAAAAAAGCCGCAAATTGATGCCTCTGATGCTCTAGCAATTGCTATCTGTCATATGCATCATCAACAAACCCTCTCAGCGCATGGTTTGTCTGCTGCTAAGCTGCGTGGTGGTCGATTAGCATTCTAAGCTGCATTTCTCGTATCAAGATGCTTTAGCGGTTAGTGGCAGAGCTGTTTATACAGAAGGCTGTCGCGGGCTACGAGTTCTACTTTACTCGCTGCACGATTACCGTTTTGCGGCACAGCGAGTTGTTCACCTGTTGTGCAATTAAGTACATACTGCTGGCTTTCTAAGCGCTCGATATAATCGTTGATAAATTCATAACGAATATATTCAACTAGTGTTTCTCCATCCTGTTGAGTCTCCCTGACTTTACCGTCGAGTACCACAAAAGATGAGACAGATGGTAAGACGTAGCTCCACGGTCTAAAAAAATTACTGGCTCGATCTTGCTCAATAACTACTGATACGGCGGAGAGCTGGCTACGTTTTAAGTCAAACCAGTTGTAATCGTAATAGGCTAAATAACTGAGCATGCCTAGACCAGCACAGACTGGAATAATCCATGAGGGGAGCTTATTGCAGCTAAGTTTTCTCAGAGCAAAAGCAAAAGCGCCTATGCACAAACCGATGATAAAAACCGCAAGCAAATGCCAAATCATACAGAGTACTCTAGATAAAAAGAGGGCCTCCATACGGAAGCCCACTTTGTTGTTGATAACCAATAACTAATTGATCAGTGTATTTATTGCCTTCTTACGGGTAACGGACACTTTCCACCATTTTCTGTAGTTCTTCTGAAGGCTCTTCTGTCGCGTAGGATACAGCGATTGCAACAATAAAGTTAATTAAAGCACCAATACAACCGACCGATAGTGGAGAGATACCCATAATCCAGAACTCTGGAGTGTTCGGGAAGGTATTTGTTCCCGGAATAAAGAACCAGCCAAGGTACATAAAGATATAGCCAATAGTAAACACCGCACCAGAGCACATACCTGCTACAGCTCCTTTGGCGTTAATCCGCTTGAAGAAGATACCCATGATTAGCGCTGGGAAGATGGATGATGCTGCCATCCCGAACGCTAAGGCCACCGTTTGCGCGGCGAACCCAGGCGGATTAATACCCAGCCATGTCGCAATGACAATAGCCCCCACCATAGAGAGCCGTGCTGCAAGCATTTCTGCCTTATCAGAGATATGCGGATACAGCGTGTTTTTAATCAAGTCATGACTCACTGCGGAGGAGATTGCTAGGAGCAAACCTGACGCTGTGGAGAGTGCTGCAGCAATACCACCTGCCGCCATAAGACCAACGATCCAGCCTGGCATATTACCAATTTCAGGCAGAGCCAATACCAAGATATCGTTGTTGATAGTTAGCTCGTTACCTTCCCAGCCACGTTCTGCAGCAGTAGTCTCAGCAAACACGGCATTTTTGTCGTTGTAGTACTGGATACGGCCGTCACCGTTTTTGTCCTCAAACGAGAGTAAGCCAGTGGTCTCCCATTTTTCAAACCACTCTGGACGCTCGTCATAGACCATAGCCTCTTGCGTGCCTTCTCCTGGGTAAATGGTCTCTAACAGGTTCAAGCGAGCCATACCTGCCAGTGGCGGCGCAGTGGTGTAGAACAGTGCGATAAAGACCAGAGCCCAACCTGCAGACCAGCGTGCATCAGAGATTTTAGGAACAGTAAAGAAACGAATAATCACGTGTGGCAAGCCGGCAGTACCCACCATCAAGGTTAGGGTAAATAGGAACATGTTCCACTTGTTTTCTACGTCTGCAGTGTAATCTTGGAAGCCAAGATCACGAACCACTTCGTTTAGTTTGTGTAGTAAAGGCGTGCCTGAATTGACGCCATCAGGGCTGACAAAATCACCGATAAAACCAACTTGCGGCAGGAAGTGTCCAGTCATTTGTAGTGACAGATAGACCGCAGGAATAGTGAAGGCAAGGATTAGCACGATGTACTGTGCAACCTGAGTATAGGTCACCCCTTTCATTCCACCCAATACAGCGTAGAAGAAAACAATAATAGCAGAGATGATCAAGCCTGCGGTGCTGCTCACTTCTAAGAAGCGGGCAAAGGCAACCCCGGCACCGGTCATTTGACCAATTACATAGGTGAGTGAAATCATAATCAAGCAAACCACGGCCACTAAGCGTGCTGTTCTACTGTCATAACGTGAACCTACGAAATCTGGCACCGTGTATTTACCAAAGCGACGCAGGTAAGGCGCCAGTAGAGTAGCTAAGAGTACGTAGCCACCGGTCCAACCAAGAATAAAGGATGAGTTGACGTAACCGACTGAAATCAGACCGGCAACCGAGATAAAGGACGCTGCTGAAAGCCAGTCAGCTGCTGTTGCCATGCCGTTAAGCACTGGGTGCACTTCACCGCCCGCGATATAAAACTCACGGGTGGATTTGGCACGCGCCCAAATCGCAATCCAAGTATAGATTGCGAAAGAACCACCAACAAACAGAATGTTGATCATGAATTGACTCATGGTTTACTCCTGCAGGCCGAATTTTTTATCCAGTTTGTTCATTCTCCAGGCATAGAAAAAGATCAAACAGACGAAGGTGTAAATTGAACCTTGCTGGGCAAACCAGAACCCCAAGTCGGCGCCACCGATATGAATACCCATGAGCCAGGGACGCAGTAGCATTCCGAAACCATAGGAAACTGTAGCCCAGATAGAGAGCGTGATAATAATCAGCCGCACGTTAGCCGACCAATAGGCTTTGTTTGATGCTTCTTTAGAATCAGTCATGATAACCGCTCTCCATTTGTTGTATTTATTGGTGTGGGTAATTCTCGATTTTGAGAACTAATCCACTCTAACTATGCTAAAAATAATGAAAAGTGTAAGTCTCTACTTTAGTCTTGAGCTTAATATTCGCTTAATAAAGAACGGAGATAGCGTTTTTTTGATAATTATTGTCGATTATTCTCTGTATGTGCTTGTTGAAGTACAACGAACGTATATGGGTTTCTGTATTTTTTGCTTAAATATTGAAGAAGAATAAAAGGTTTTTTTGCGTTATTTTGCTGTAATAGCTTTTATAGATAAGTCTCGTATTTAATTACAACGCTATTAAGGCTGGTTTTGTTTTTAATACTGCCGTTTGTATTTTATAAATGGCATCAGAAATAGTTAGTTCTTATCGCCTGCGCCTGAGTATATTTGGCATGACATATATGCTGGCAGGGGCTTGAAATCTACAGATTTAACCTCATTATATAAAGTATGAAAATAAGCGTGGGTTGTAGGGCGCAGGGTGCTGATAAACCGACTCACTGTATTGGCTATGAGGATTAGGAATTATGCGTATTGATAAGTTTACCAGTCAGCTGCAACAGGCGCTGTCGGATGCACAGTCATTAGCCGTCGGCCAAGACCATGCAGCGATTGAGCCAGTGCATTTAATGGTAGCGTTATTGGATCAACAAGGTGGTGCGATTCGCCCATTGTTGATGCAAGTGGGTTTTGATGTCAAAAAGCTGCGTGAAGAACTCAATAAAGGTTTGGATCAGCTCGCCAAGCTGCAAAGCCCGACCGGTGATATGGCTATGTCGCAAGACTTGGCCCGCCTGCTTAATCAAACCGACCGCTTAGCTCAGCAAAAAGGCGATCAATATATTTCCAGCGAGCTGGTGTTACTGGCCGCTATGGAGGCGAATACCACGCTGGGTAAAATTCTCTTGGCGCAAGGGGTGAGCCGTCAATCGCTAGAAAACGCGATTACTAACTTGCGTGGTGGTGATAATGTGGATGATCCAAATGCTGAGCAATCGCGCCAAGCATTAGATAAGTACACCATCGATTTAACCAAGCGTGCCGAAGAAGGCAAGCTGGATCCAGTGATTGGTCGTGATGAGGAAATCCGTCGCACCATCCAAGTCTTACAGCGCCGTACCAAAAATAACCCAGTACTGATCGGTGAGCCAGGCGTGGGTAAAACTGCCATCGCCGAAGGTTTGGCGCAGCGTATTATCAACGGTGAAGTGCCGGATGGTCTGAAAAGCAAACGTCTCTTATCACTGGATATGGGCGCGTTGATTGCTGGTGCTAAATACCGCGGTGAGTTTGAGGAGCGCCTCAAAGGCTTGCTTAATGAAGTGGCCAAGCAAGAAGGCCAAATCATTCTGTTTATTGATGAGTTGCATACCATGGTCGGCGCCGGTAAAGGCGAAGGCGCAATGGATGCGGGTAATATGCTCAAGCCAGCGCTCGCGCGTGGTGAGTTGCACTGTGTCGGTGCGACCACATTAGATGAGTACCGTCAGTACATTGAAAAAGATGCGGCACTTGAGCGTCGTTTCCAGAAAGTGCAGGTGGATGAACCGTCGGAAGAAGACACCATTGCGATTTTGCGCGGCTTAAAAGAGCGTTATGAAGTACATCACGGTGTCACTATTACCGATGGCGCGATTATCGCCGCAGTTAAGCTCTCGCACCGTTATATTGCTGATCGTCAGCTGCCGGATAAGGCCATTGATTTAATGGATGAAGCGGCCAGTATGATCCGTATGGAAATTGACTCTAAGCCTGAGGCATTGGATCGCTTAGAGCGCCGACTTATTCAGCTGAAAATTGAGCGTGAAGCACTGAAAAAAGAAGACGATGCAGCGACGCTGAAGCGTTTGGAAAAGCTCAAAGAAGAAATTACTGAGCTGGAGCGTGAGTACGCTGATTTAGAAGAGATTTGGAAGGCGGAAAAGTCTGAAGTCCAAGGCTCGGCACAGTTGCAGCAGAAAATTGAGCAAGCCCGTCAAGAGATGGATTTAGCACGCCGTAAAGGTGATCTGAACCGTGCAGCTGAATTGCAGTATGGCGTGATTCCTGAATTAGAGCGTAGCTTAGAGCAAGTTGATGAGCACAGTAAGGTGGAGAATCAACTGTTACGTACTAAAGTGACAGATGAAGAAATTGCTGATGTGGTCTCCAAGTGGACCGGTATTCCTGTGTCAAAAATGCTGGAAGGCGAGCGCGATAAGCTGCTGAAAATGGAAGAACTGTTGCATACACGAGTGATTGGTCAGAATGAGGCTGTGACCGCAGTATCCAATGCGGTACGTCGTTCACGTGCGGGTTTATCAGACCCGGATCGTCCAAGTGGCTCGTTCTTGTTTTTAGGTCCAACCGGTGTGGGTAAAACTGAACTGTGTAAAGCACTGGCTGAGTTTTTGTTTGATACTGAAGATGCGTTGATTCGGATTGATATGTCCGAGTTTATGGAAAAGCACTCGGTGGCGCGCTTAATCGGTGCACCTCCAGGTTATGTCGGTTACGAAGAGGGCGGTTACTTAACTGAAGCGGTGCGTCGCAAACCTTACTCTGTGGTGCTGATGGATGAAGTTGAAAAAGCGCACCCAGATGTCTTTAACGTGCTGCTGCAAGTGCTGGATGATGGTCGCTTAACTGACAGCCATGGTCGTACGGTGGACTTCCGCAATACCGTAGTGGTGATGACCTCGAACTTAGGTTCAGTGCAGATTCAAGAGATGATGGGTGATCGTGAAGGGCAGCGAGCAGCAGTAATGGATGCCGTCGGCCAACATTTCCGCCCCGAGTTTATCAATCGGATTGATGAGTTGGTGATCTTTGAGCCGCTGGGTGCTGAGCAAATTGCTGGTATTGCTGAGATTCAGTTGGGTCGTTTGCGTCAGCGTTTAGCCGAGCGTGAATTGCGCTTTGAGTTAACGCCTGAAGCGCTAGAGAAATTAGTGGCTGAAGGTTACGATCCAATCTATGGTGCGCGTCCATTGAAGCGTGCCATTCAACGTTGGATTGAAAACCCGCTGGCGCAACAGATTCTCTCAGGAGAGTTTGAGCCAGGCACCACGATTCAGGCCACGCTTGAAGACGGTGAGATTGTGTTTAAGTAAACACAGCTATAAAGGTCATACAGAGCGCAACCTTCGGGTTGCGTTTCTGTTTGTGCCTAAGTCATAGACAGTTTTATCCCGAGCCATGCATGCGTGTAGCCGCTAAATGACTGTATACCTTGTTGATTCACATATAGAACAGACATCAGGTACGGCGCTAAATCTGCTAAACTTCGGCCTTTATGATTTTTGGATATGTCTTATGCCACACGCCGTATCGCGTTTGCGTGATCAACGCTTGGCACGCAGTAAGAAACCTTTCTTAGCGCGTGGTGCATATTTAGTTCGCTGCGAACGCTGTCGAGTCAGTGCCGCCTATTGCATGTGCGCTTGGCAACCTAAGGTCACTGCTAACAGCGCTGTGTGCTTGCTGATGTACGATGCTGAGCCGCTTAAACCGACCAATACCGGTTGGCTGATTGCCGATGTAGTGCCAGACACCTTTGCTTTTGGTTGGTCGCGTACTGAGGTGGATAAAAATATTCTAGTCTTATTAGCCGATCCACAGTGGCAACCTTATCTAGTGTTCCCTGAGGAATATGTGCCTGTTGAGCGCGTGGTTCATACAGTGCCGCATGCTGAGCTGAAAGCAGCCGATAAACGTCCACTCTTTGTTGTGTTAGACGGTACTTGGACTGAAGCACGCAAAATGTTTCGCAAATCAGCCTATCTTGCAGATTTGCCAGTACTGAGTTTGCAGCCTGAAGATATTTCCCGCTATCGCTTACGCCGCTCAACCCGCGAAGAGCATCTGTGTACTGCAGAAGTCACCGCCTTATGCTTACATCTCGCTGATGATATTGATGCTGCATTGGCCCTTGAACAATGGTTTGCGCGCTTTAGTC
>CAJDWG010000012.1_pt1 | contig 19043 bp, 16 predicted proteins | sample 7391571 | NCBI WGS metagenome assembly CAJDWG01 (sample SAMEA7055722, study PRJEB34461) | soil metagenome | biome: terrestrial ecosystem; feature: Peninsula; material: soil | place: Antarctica | collected 2016
CCATTGGCTTTAACTGCTTTTAAAGCACGATCAAGGTTACGTGGATCGTTCATCGCATCAAACACGCGGAACACATCAACACCGTTAACCGCAGCACGCTCAACAAACTTATCGACCACATCGTCAGCATAGTGACGGTAGCCTAATAAGTTTTGACCACGCAGCAACATTTGCTGCGGAGTGTTTGGCATGGCTTTTTTTAGCGCACGAATACGCTCCCATGGATCTTCACCCAAATAGCGTATGCAAGAGTCAAAGGTTGCGCCACCCCAGGTCTCAACTGACCAAAAACCGATTTGGTCGAGTTTTCCGGCAATAGGCAACATATCTTCTAAACGAACACGAGTAGCTAATATAGATTGGTGAGCATCACGTAATACAACGTCAGTAATACCGAGTGGCTTGGTGGCAGTCATCAGGAAAAACTCCGTATAGGTACACTCAGCCGCGACGGGCGCGGTGCTGTTTAAGGGCAATTTGAATGGCTTGTAAAGTATCTGGATCAACAGCCTGCACGCTACTCGCTTTAACAGGCGCTGTTACCGCCGTAGCTATATGACTCTCTTCTGGCGCAAAGCGCTCTAAGAGAAAAGACATGCCGCGAATGCAGTAAATCAGTAAGACCAGAAATAAAAAAACGAGACCCATGCCAAAAAACATGAGTTCAACGCCTTCAAGAAGGAGTTGCTGAGAAGTCATATACGCTCCATTTCCTGAGTTGCAGGGGGCAATATTGTAATTCGAGTTAATGCTACATCAGATGCAATAACCAGTAATTGGTAGCTAAAACGTTCAAACACTAACGCGAACGTCACCCTATTGGCAAACAATAGAATGCTTTTCATATATATAAACTCAAATTCTTTCGAGCTATTATCAGTTTTACAGTAAAAACACTGTCGCCAGACCAAGAAAAATAAAGAAACCACCGCTATCAGTCATGGCTGTAATTAAAACACTAGAACCCAAGGCCGGATCACGGCCTAAACGCACCATGGTCATGGGAATAAACACACCCATTAAAGCCGCTAACAGTAAATTCAAGGTCATAGCTGTGGTCATCACCACACCCAACGACCAACTGTCATAGAGTAACCAAGCAACCAGTCCAATAACACTGCCCCAGATCACACCATTGATCAGTGCTACACCTAATTCTTTACGCATTAAGCGTGACGTATTGCCCGTCGACAACTGATCCAGAGCCATCGCGCGAACAATCATGGTGATGGTTTGATTACCTGAGTTACCACCAATGCCCGCAACAATAGGCATTAAAGCAGCAAGCGCCACCAACTTTTCAATCGAGCCTTCAAAGAGTCCAATCACTCGCGAAGCTAGGAAAGCAGTAATCAAGTTAATTGCCAGCCATGCCCAACGGTTCTGCAATGATTTCCAAACAGAAGCAAAAATATCTTCTTCTTCACGTAAACCCGCGCGACTTAGCGCTTCGCTTTCAGATTCTTCGCGAATCAAGTCAACCATTTCATCAACTGTTAAGCGACCAATTAATTTGCCACTTTTTTCCACAACAGGCGCAGAAACCAAGTTATAGCGCTCAAAGGCCTGTGCAGCAAAGGAGCCGTCTTCATCCGGGTAAAATGTCACCGGATCGTCAGCCATCACTTCATGCACCATACGCTCTGGATCATTAACCAAGAGACGCTTAATGGGCAGCACACCTTTCAAAATGCCGGCCATATCAACCACAAACAACTTATCAGTCTGATCAGGTAGTTCTTTTAGGCGACGCAAATAGCGCAATACCACTTCAAGGGTGACATCCTCACGGATGGTCACCATCTCAAAGTCCATAATTGCCCCAACCTGCTCATCATCGTAGGACAACGCAGAACGCACACGCTCGCGCTGCTGAGCATCCAAAGACTCCATCAAGCCCTGTACGACATCACGCGGCAGTTCTGGCGCTAGGTCAGCAAGCTCATCAGCATCCAGATCTTTGGTTGCAGCAATAATCTCCTGATCATCCATATCAGCAATCAGGGTTTCACGAACCGAGTCAGACACTTCGAGAAGAATGTCGCCGTCATTTTCTGCACGCACCAGCTGCCACACAGCCAGACGATCCTCTAAAGGCAATGCCTCAAGAATATAAGCAATATCGGCAGGGTGTAACTCATCTAACTTCTGCTGTAACTCAGCATAATGCTGCTGTTGTACGAGCGCATCAACCCGCTCTTGATGATGACTGCCTTGGCGGGCAACACTTTCCTCAATCAATCGGTGTCGTTGCAAGAGCTCAAGAACCTGTGAAAAACGCTCTTGGAGGCGCTCTTGGGGCTTTCTCTCTTCAACTTCAGACATAAATGAGGTACTCCACCCTTACATGTTATTTATACAAGGGACTGATCAAATGCATATGGTGATTGCTCAAGCGAAAAATTTTCTACTGAAAAATCATGACAAACCAGTTTTACTGATTTACAGACGTTAATAATACCACTGTAGTTCGGCTTTGCACCTAACTATTGCCTTTAAGTCAGGCACAAACCCCGCGCGCACTAATTACTCTAAAAGCCAATCAAGCTAAAAATAAATAAAAAAAAACCTGCAATAAATGCAGGTTTTTAATATGGTGGACTCAGGAGGATTCGAACCTCCGACCGCTCGGTTCGTAGCCGAGTACTCTATCCAGCTGAGCTATGAGTCCACATAGTGCTTATCCAGTTCACCGCTGGTATTACTTAAAATCTTAGAATTACTTCAAAGATATTAATATGGTGGACTCAGGAGGATTCGAACCTCCGACCGCTCGGTTCGTAGCCGAGTACTCTATCCAGCTGAGCTATGAGTCCATTTATTACCGCGCATTATAGAGCTATGTATTTGATTTGCAAGGAGTTTTTTATGTATCTAAAACTCTCTGTAATCATGCCCTGCAATACTAAATATGGCGGAGAATGAGAGATTCGAACTCTCGACACCGTATAAGGGTGTACTCCCTTAGCAGGGGAGCGCCTTCAGCCACTCGGCCAATTCTCCGTAACACGGGGCGTATATTACCTTTATTTTTAATGATTGCAAGCCCTAAAGACAAAACAGATTAATTACTTATATCTTCCTTATTTTCTTTCTCGTTTTGAATGCGCTGATAGATTTCTTCACGGTGGACAGCAATTTCTTTTGGTGCATTTACACCAATGCGAACTTGGTTGCCTTTAACACCCAGCACAGTAACTGTCACCTCATCACCGACCATAAGTGTCTCACCGACACGACGCGTTAGTATCAACATTGTTTATCTCCATATAGCAATAATTTAGGTTTACAGTCTGCACCTGTAATTCAGGGCGTAGCGTACACGGATCACACATCATTGCACATGACCCGCTACACTTATTATTAACGCAATAATCTAATTCACTATTGCGCTAATAAAATACAAAAAGCTAGAATATATCGCGCTTAAGTTTTTTCTAAAACTACTTATCTATTGCATCAAGCCCAAAAGCAGTGTGCAAAGCGCGTACGGCTAATTCCACATACTTTTCATCAATAACCACTGAGACCCTAATTTCAGATGTCGAAATCATCTGAATATTAATATTCTCTTTGGCCAAAGCCTCGAACATACAGCTTGCAACGCCCGGATGTGAGCGCATGCCCACACCAACGATAGACACCTTAGCAATGCTAGTAGTTCCACTGACCTCACCTGCACCGATTTCCTGCGCTGTAGAGGTTAATACATCCAGAGCTGTGTCATAGTCGACATTACTTACGGTAAAGGTAAAGTCAGTAGTGTTCTCCTGTGACACGTTTTGTACAATCATATCGATGTCGATATTAGCAGCACTGATTGGCCCTAAAATCTTAAACGCAACACCTGGAGTATCTGGAACACCACGAATGGTTAACTTGGCTTCATCGCGGTTAAAAGCAATACCAGAAATAATCGGCTGTTCCATGCTGTCCTCATTATCATCAGTCGTAATTAGAGTGCCTGGGCCCTCTTCAAAGCTATGTAATACACGTAATGGCACATTATATTTACCGGCAAACTCGACAGAACGTAGCTGTAAAATTTTTGAGCCAAGGCTGGCCATTTCAAGCATTTCTTCAAAGGTAATGCGATCTAAACGCTGTGCACGCGGCACAACACGCGGATCAGTTGTATAAACACCGTCCACATCAGTATAAATATGACACTCATCAGCCTTGAGCTTAGCGGCCAAGGCCACTGCTGTGGTATCTGAGCCACCACGACCTAGTGTGGTGATATTACCCTGCTCATCTACACCCTGAAAGCCTGCCACAACAACCACTTTACCCGCCTGAAGTTGCTCGCTGACTTTAGATTCATCAATGCTGAGAATGCGCGCTTTACCGTGCTCACTGTCGGTAACAATCGGGACTTGTGCTCCAGTAAAAGACACCGCTGGCACACCAATTTTATTCAATGCTATAGTCAGCAAAGCAATGGTCACTTGCTCACCAGTGGCAATCATCACATCCATTTCACGCAAAGACGGCTTGCTGGAAATTTGCTTGGCCAGTGCCAGTAAGCGATTCGTTTCACCGCTCATTGCCGAAACAACCACAACAATGTCATCACCAGCAGCGCGGAACTTAGCTACTTTTTCAGCAACTTGCGCAATTCGCTCAGGAGAGCCGACTGAAGTGCCACCAAATTTTTGTACGATCAACGCCATTTTACTGCCGCCTCGATAATAGTTAGCGTTCAAAATGCACTAAGCTGAACGCAAGGTTATCCTGCGCTCAGCTTATATTATTTGACTGTTTGATCAGCTCTTGCAGGTCACATATTCTGCAGTGACAGCTAAAGCCTCATCCAGTTTAGCCAATTCAACACCACTGCCCTGCGCCATATCTGGACGACCGCCACCTTTACCGCCAACAACGGCGGTAGCCTGTTTCATTAAGTCGCCCGCTTTAAATTGGCCGGTTAGATCTTTAGTTACCCCAGCGACCAACACAATACGCTCACTGTGCACACCGCCTAATAAAATAACGGCGCTGCCCAGTTTGTTTTTCAGCTGATCAATCAGTACTAATAAATCTTTACCATCCATACCGTCAAGGCGTGCCGCTAACACTTTAACGCCATTCACTTCAACTGCTGAAGAAGCAAGATCACTGCCCGCCGCGCTGGCGGCTTTGGCTTTGAGCTGCTCAACTTCTTTTTCTAAGCTGCGCTGCTGATCAAGGATGGCTTGCAGTTTATCCAAGACGTTTTCACGCGTACCTTTAACCAGACTCATCGCTTGCTTAAGCTGCTCTTCAGCACCCGTCAACCAATTCAAAGCCGCTTTGCCAGTCACAGCCTCGATACGACGCACACCTGCCGCAACACCACCTTCGCTGGTGATTTTAAATAAACCGATATCACCGGTACGCTCAGCATGAATACCACCACACAGCTCTACCGAGAAACCATCCGCCATACTTAATACGCGAACTTCGTCACCGTACTTCTCGCCAAACAGCGCCATCGCGCCTTTTTCTTTAGCGGTTTCAATATCAGTCACTTCCGTGCACACCGCCGTGTTATTACGAATCTCTTGATTGACACGCTCTTCTAAAACTTTGATCTGCTGTGCAGTCACGGCTTCAAAATGACTAAAGTCAAAACGTAAACGCTGACTATCCACCAATGAGCCTTTTTGCTGAACATGCTCACCTAAAATATCACGTAAGGCTGCATGTAAAATATGCGTGGCTGAGTGATTTAATGCAGTGGCATGCAATATATCTGCGTCAACTTGAGCAGCAATGATATCGCCAACTTGCAGCGTACCTTGAGTAACTAAACCATGATGTAAAAACGCATGACCGCTTTTGGTGGTATCAGTAATTTCAATACGGAGATGGTCAGCAGTTAAACAACCGCTATCACCCACTTGACCACCTGATTCCGCATAAAACGGCGTGCGATCTAAAACAATCACCGCTTGATCGCCTTCTAAGGCTGTCTCAACACTGGCACCATCTTTAAGAATCATCAGCACTTTCGCGTCAGCTTGCTGCGTTTGATAGCCTAAAAACTCAGTTTCACCGTCAATTTTAACTAACGTATTGTAGTCAATACCGAATGAACTGGCTGAACGCGCACGTTCACGCTGCGCCTGCATTTCACGCTCAAAACCTTCTTCGTCAACCGTCAGCTCGCGCTCACGAGCGATATCAGCGGTTAAATCCATCGGGAAGCCAAACGTGTCATACAGCTTAAATACAACTGAACCTGGAATCACTGACCCTTCTAGCTGAGCTAAATCCTGCTCCAGAATACGCAAGCCCTGCTCTAGGGTTTTCGCAAACTGCTCTTCTTCAGTTTTTAAAATGCGTTCAATCTGTGCTTGCTGCTGTTTAAGCTCTGGGAATGCTTCACCCATCTCTGCAACAAGCGCCGCAACAATTTTATAGAAGAAACTGTCAGTCGCACCGAGCTTATTACCATGACGGCAGGCACGACGAATAATGCGGCGCAGTACATAACCACGGCCATCATTGGACGGCACCACACCGTCAGCAATCAAGAAACTGCATGAGCGGATATGGTCAGCAATCACTTTTAGCGATGGATTGTCATTATTTTCACAACCTACCGCAGTGGCTACGGCGCTGAGCAAGTGCTGGAATAGGTCAATCTCATAGTTGGAGTTAACATGCTGCATAACCGCACTGATGCGCTCCAAACCCATGCCTGTATCAACACTTGGCGCTGGCAGCTTATGCATTACGCCGTCGGCGGTGCGGTTAAACTGCATAAAGACGTTGTTCCAGATCTCGATATAACGGTCGCCATCTTCGTCAGGCGAACCTGGCGGGCCACCCCAAATATGCTCGCCGTGATCAAAGAAGATTTCAGAGCATGGACCGCATGGACCGGTATCACCCATCGCCCAGAAGTTATCTGAGGCATACGGTGCGCCACCGTTATCACCGATGCGAATCATACGCTCAGCCGGTATGCCCATTTCTTTAACCCAAATATCGTAGGCTTCATCATCAGTCGCGTAAACGGTCACCCAAAGTTTTTCTTTAGGCAGGTTTAGCCACTGCTCAGAGGTTAGAAACTCCCAAGCGTAATGAATGGCATCACGCTTAAAGTAGTCACCAAAGCTGAAGTTACCCAGCATTTCAAAGAACGTATGATGACGTGCGGTGTATCCAACGTTTTCGAGGTCGTTGTGCTTACCACCGGCACGCACACATTTTTGGCTACTGACTGCACGTGTGTAGGCGCGTTTTTCTAAACCCAAGAAGCAGTCTTTAAACTGATTCATGCCCGCATTGGTAAATAATAGCGTGGGGTCATTGGCTGGGATCAATGAGCTGGATGCTACGCGGGTATGACCCTTTTCTTCAAAGAAGCGAAGGAAGGCTTCACGGATTTCTGCGCTTTTCATATATTCTTCCACAATTAAATAACGGTAGTTCGTGCCTGATACAGACCGTTTACCGACTCAAAAGACGCATTATATCGCTGATGCGCGATTGCGTGCAGTGTTGAGCTACAAAGGATATGGGTAACGAATTAGTGGGTACAGTCTTCTGTATGCACATGCTCGTCTTCACTCATATCAGCCGGCTCCATTTCCAACTGCAAGCTGACTAAGTTAGTGGCCAAAGGACGCAACAATAAGTTGGCGTATTCCGCATCGCCTTCCTCAACATCAACACCAATTAACAGCTGACCATTACCAGCGGTTTGAATCCAAATTTCTTTACCCTGCCACAACACAGCAAAGCGTGAGCATGATGCTTCAGTTTGTGTACCGTCTTCATTCTCAAGAAGCAGCTGTAATTCTGTATTCATTGTGTTATCACCTAAATTTTAAAAATAAATTCTCGCGCAGTCGTTATAAAAACGCACAGCGTGCTAAAAACTGGAATTATGCGTTTGTTTGAGCAACAAACTCAATAATAGCGCGCTCAAAACGCGCCAGACCTTCATCTAAATCCGTTTGCTCAATCACTAGACTGGGAGCAAAACGTATAACATCTGGACCGGCAACTAAAACCAACAAATCTGCACGTTCAGCAGCAGCCATTAAAGCGCCCGCTTTACCTTTGTAATGATCATTAAGTACCGCGCCAACTAACAAACCTTTACCACGCACCAGCTCAAAAAGATCATATTTCTCACCCAACGCACGCAGTTTTCCACGCAAGTACTCGCCTTTTGCAATCACACCATTGAGCACTTCAGGTGTATTAATAATATCCAAGACCGCTTCGCCAACCGCACATGCCAACGGATTACCACCAAAGGTCGTACCGTGCGTACCGACGGATAAATGCTCTGCATAATCTTTAGTGGTCAGCATTGCTGATATGGGAAATCCACCGCCAAGACTCTTCGCCGTGGTCATCACATCAGGCGTCACATCATACAGTTCATGAGCAAATAGCTTACCGCTGCGACCCATACCTGATTGCACTTCATCAAACACCAGCAAGGCATCGTACTTGTCACATAAAGCACGTACACCTTCTAAATAGGCCTGATCAGCAGGTAATACGCCGCTTTCGCCTTGGATTGGCTCTAAAATCACTGCACAAGTACGCACAGAAATAGCTTTTTCCATGGCCGCCAAATCATTGTAGGGCACATGGGTAATACCTTCAGGGCGCGGACCAAAGCCCTCGGAGTATTTCGGCTGGCCACCCACGTTAACGGTAAATACAGTGCGTCCGTGGAAACTATTTAATGCTGAAATAATTTCATACTTTTCTGCACCAAAACGATCACTCGCCACTTTACGCACTAACTTTAATGCCGCCTCGTTAGCTTCAGCGCCAGAATTACTAAAAAACACCCGATCAGCAAAGGTTGCGACAGTTAATTTGCGCGCTAAACGCAGCGCCGGCTCATTGGTAAACACATTGGAGACGTGCCAGAGTTTATTAGCCTGTTTGGTTAGTGCATCAACCAAGGCCGGATGGCAGTGACCGAGACCATTCACAGCGATACCGCCGGATAGATCAATCAATTCGCGTCCACTTTGATCCCACAATCGCGATCCTGCGCCGCGTACCGGAACAAAGCCAGCTGGTGCATAGTTTGGCACCATAACTTGATCAAAATCAGCGCGACTGACCTGCGCCTCTTGAATGGACATGCCTGCTCTCCTGGATAAAATCCTGTTATATAAAAAGACTGATTTAAAATAAATATACTGATAGATGACGCAATATTATCGCTTACTGCACTATTAAGCCTTGCATGCGCTGCGCCATACAGCAGTTTAAACCTAGATGAAGCAAAAGCGCAGAGTAAAACGCAACTTTCTCTACGCAACCGCACAAAGTAGCATGTTTAAGTGATTAAGGCCTGCTTTCCAAGGTTAACAGCATGCTTTTCTATGCTGACTGCTGCAAAGAGCAAGCTTTATAACCTGCAGCGTGTCGACTGTAACGCTATAGATAAATAGTAAAAGCCGGGCGTAGTTATTGATTCAGTTGCGGCGCGTATCGTACCGCGACAAGCGTAGCCATGGATGGCGCAGCGCCCGAATAGGGTCAGGATAACTCGTTGAGGGAAAAGCGGTACGAGCGAGGTACGGCATGCGCACATCTTGCTCGACGCTATATTATTGATTTAACCGCGTTGCATATTGCGCCATTAGGATTCAACTGCGCTTCAGTTAGCACCAGTAAACCACTTCAACTTATCGCGCAACGCCACTACTTCCCCAACAATAATCAAACTCGGACTTTGCACAGCCTCTGCAGTTAATCGCTCAACCATACTCTCTAAAACACCAACAAATACCCGCTGCTGCGCCGTAGTACCATTCTCAATCAACGCAATCGGCGTACTAGCAGCACGACCATGCGTAATCAACTCTTCACAAATAGTCGGCAAACACCCCAACCCCATATAAAACACCACCGTTTGCATCGGCACAGCCAATTCAGCCCAGGGCAAATCCAACACACCATCAACCGCATGTCCCGTAACAAAACGCACTGATTGCGCATAATCACGATGGGTTAAAGGAATCCCCGCATACGACGAACAACCCGACGCTGCGGTAATCCCCGGCACCACTTGAAAGGAAATCTGCTGCGCTGCCAACTCAGCAATCTCTTCACCACCGCGACCAAAAATAAACGGATCACCACCCTTCAAACGCACCACACGCTTACCCTGCTGTGCCAATTCAACCAATTTCTGATTGATCTGATCTTGCGGCACACTGTGCTTTGACGCTTGCTTACCCACATACATACGGTCCGCATCACGGCGACACAGCTCAAGAATCGCCGGTGCAACTAAACGGTCATACAGCACCACATCGGCTTGCTGCATTAAGCGCAGCGCTTTAAAAGTCAGCAAATCCGGATCACCAGGACCGGCGCCAACTAAATACACTTCACCGCGAACCTCGGTCTGCGCACCGCTCATTTTTTCAGCCAGTAATTGCTCGGCCTGCTGCTCACGACCGGCGAACACATGCTCGGCTATCTGTCCTTGGAACACATCTTCCCAGAACACACGGCGTGGTTGCACATTCGGTAATAGCGCTTTTACTTGATCGCGAAATTTAGCGGCTAAACCCGCTAAGCGACCATAGCTGGCTGGCAATAAGGCTTCGATCTTAGCGCGCACTAAACGTGCCAATACTGGAGCATGCCCAGCCGTTGATACAGCAATAATTAAGGGTGAACGGTCAACAATCGCAGGAAAAACAATACTGGATAACTCTGGCGCACCCACTGAGTACACAGGAATACCCTGGCCTTGCGCTTGGCTAGCAATCGCAGCATTTAGCTCAGGCTGATCAGTGGTCGCGAGAACCAAGCTAGAACCCTGCATATCGGTATCTTGATATCCACGTAGCAAACATTGTCCTTGCTGAGCAGTAACCAAATTTTCGAGCTCAGCACTAATACAAGGTGCAATCACGCGTAATACAGCACCCGCATCCAACACAACTCGCGCCTTACGCAGCGCCATTTCGCCGCCACCCACCAGCAACACATCACGCCCTTGCAGCTTATGAAATAACGGCAAATAATCCATGATGACGCCTTTGATTAATGATGAATAAAAGTCATGTGTGGTGCTCAAAGACACTATTCAGTGTCTTTGCACGCTGCAAATCACGATAATAATACTGGCAACCAAAAGCAAAACAGCGACTTAATTTACGTTAAGTCGCTGTTTAAATCTAACGCTGCACAGTAGTTATATAGTGCAAGTTGTGTCGACAAGCGGCTTAACGAATAACGTCAAGACCACCCATATACGGACTTAATACTGCTGGCACGGTAATACTGCCATCGGCTTGCTGGTTATTTTCCAACACAGCCACTAACGTACGACCGACTGCTAAACCTGAACCATTCAGGGTATGCACCAACTCAGTTTTACCCGTTTCCGGATTACGGAAACGCGTTTGCATACGGCGCGCTTGGAAGTCAGTACAGTTGGAGCACGAAGAAATTTCACGATATTTGTCTTGGCTCGGCACCCAAACTTCTAAATCGTAGGTTTTACTTGCACCAAAGCCCATATCGCCAGTGCATAACGCCATCTTGCGGTATGGCAACTCCAGCGCTTGCAGGATTTTTTCTGCATGACCGGTTAATTCTTCCAGCGCCGCAACAGATGTTTCTGGATTAACAATCTGTACCAATTCAACTTTATCAAACTGGTGCTGACGTATCATACCGCGCGTATCACGGCCTGAAGCGCCCGCCTCACTACGGAAACACGGGCTGTGCGCAACCATTTTAATTGGCAAATGCGCCGCATCTAAAATCTCGCCTGCAACGGTATTAGTCAATGATACTTCAGCAGTCGGAATCAGGTACAACGGCGTTTGATCTTCGCGTTCAATGCGGAACAAATCCTCAGAAAACTTAGGTAACTGACCGGTACCTTGCAATGCAGAAGCTTGCACCAAGTACGGCGTATACATTTCTTGATAGCCATGCTCAGAGGTATGCAAATCAAGCATAAACTGCGCTAAAGCACGGTGCAGACGCGCAATACCACCACGCATCACTGCAAAGCGCGCGCCAGATAATTTGGCGGCTGCTTCAAAATCTAAACCTTTAATATTTTCGCCCAGCGCCACATGATCCTGTACGGGGAAATCAAACACGCGCGGTGTGCCCCAGTTACTCACTTCAACGTTGTCATCTTCACTGGCACCCTGCGGTACTGAAGCGTCTGGATCTTCACCACGAGCCTTAGCTTGACCAATCGACTTGGAACGACTATTACGCTCAGCCTGCAACTGTTCTGTGCGGGTTTGTACTTCTTTGCGCTGTGCTTCAAGTTCTTCTAAGCGCGCAACATCCAAAACAAAACCACGTACAGCTAAAAGCTCAGCCATCTCTTGCGGTTGTGTGCGTAACAATTTTGAATCAAGCATAAAAATATCCGTTCTTTTTACAGAGAAAATTTAATCAGCGCCATCCCTAGCCAAGTCGCTAATAAGCCACCGCCTAAGGTCACGCCCATATAAAGTAAAGCTTCCAGCGACTGACCAATAGTAAACAGGCGCAGCACATCCAATGAAAACGTTGAAAACGTGGTGAATCCGCCCAGAAACCCAGTCATAAGCAACAATCGCGCCATATCTGGAACATCAGGACGTAGTATAAACCATGAAAAAACACAACCTATCAAAAAACAACCCACGGTATTTGCCAAAAGAGTCCCAACGTACAGATGCTCTGGGCAAATTTGTTCAATCAACAAAGTCGTCATATAACGCAACATACTGCCTAAAGCACCGCCTAGGGCGACCATCAAAAAACTCATCATTGCGGCTCTCGTCGTTGTTGTACACTGGCTTGATCAAGTCGTTTTAGATGCTGGAGCTTTTCACCAATTTTGATTTCTAAGCCACGTGCGGGTGGCTGGTAATACTGACGCGGAGCCATCGTTTCAGGAAAATAATCTTCACCAGCAGCATAAGCATCAGGTTCATCATGGGCGTAGCGGTATTCTTCACCGTGACCCAGCTGCTTCATTAGTTTAGTTGGCGCCGGACGTAAATGCAGCGGCACCTCTAATGAGCCCAACTCTTGCGCATCTTGACGCGCAGCTTTATAGGCCTTGTACACCGCATTACTTTTCGGCGCGCAGGCTAAATAAGTAATGGCTTGAGCGATAGATAATTCACCCTCTGGGCTGCCCAAACGTTCTTGCACATCCCAAGCTGATAAGCATAACGTCAGCGCGCGTGGATCGGCATTACCAATATCTTCGCTGGCCATACGCACCACACGGCGGGCGATATACAGCGGATCACAACCGCCATCGAGCATGCGGCTAAACCAATACAATGCTGCATCTGGATTGGAGCCACGCACTGATTTATGCAGCGCCGACATCTGCTCGTAAAATGACTCACCACCTTTATCAAAGCGGCGCACGCTATCACCGAGAATATTACCCAGTAAATCCACGGTGATACAGTCGCCCTTATCGAGCAAATCAGCAGCATTTTCTAGCAAATTGAGCAAACGTCGACCGTCACCATCCGCCGCACGAATTAATAACTCCTGCGCCTCGGCTGCAATCGTCAGCTGTAAATCACCCAAGCCACGCGCATCATTTAATGCGCGCTTCAGTAACAGCTCTAAGGCTGCATCATCCAGACTTTGCAGCACATAGACGCGCGCCCGCGACAGCAAGGCGTTATTGAGTTCAAAGGAGGGGTTTTCTGTGGTCGCGCCAATAAAGATAAAAGTGCCATCTTCCACATAGGGTAAAAAAGCGTCTTGCTGGCCCTTATTAAAGCGGTGAACTTCATCGACAAATAAGATGGTGCGACGGCTATATTGTGCTGCCTGCTGCTTAGCCTCTTGTACAGCTTCGCGAATTTCTTTAACACCCGACAAGACCGCAGAAAGGGTAATAAAGTGCGCATCACTGACCTGCGCCAGCAAACGTGCCAAGGTGGTTTTACCCACACCTGGCGGTCCCCAAAAGATCATTGAGTGCAAAGCGCCTTGTTGTAATGCTTCACGCAGTGGTTTGCCAGGCGCTAAAATATGCTGCTGGCCGACATAGTCATCCAACGTATTAGCACGCAAACGCGCTGCTAATGGCTGAGCAATCGGCTCACTGCTAAACAGTTGCACTGTTACTCCTCATCCTCAATCACATCAACACCTGCAGGTGCTGTAAAGACAAACTGACTGGCAGCAACGGGCTCATTAATCTTTACTCCAGAGAATAAAATATTAGTGCGCTGACCCACCGCATCGAGTAATTGCATATCGTTAATTACGCCATTACGAAACGACAAACGCAATGTATCAAACAAGGTGTCTTTAGCAGTTGGCGTAAGGACAAAATCAATCATCGCCCCCGCTTCTTTATAACTGATGGTGAAGTTTTCACTGATTTTTGATAGATCACCCGACAGTAATAAAGCAGGGGTATGGGTTAAACGCTGATCCATTTTCTGCACAGTCACTTGCATTAAATCAGGATCATACAGCCAGACTTTTTTACCGTTGGACACCAGCAACTGCTCTAGCGGCGGATTAGTATGCCAACGAAATAAACCTGGACGCTGCAAGACCATTTCACCGCTCGCTTCTTGCAGCTGAGTGCCAGTGGAGTCCAAGGTCAGCTGTGAAAAACTGCCGGTAATGGTTTGTGTGCTGCTAAGTAAACCACTGAGCTTATTAGCTGATGCTTGCTGCTCACTGACAGCAGCTTCAGCAGCCTGTATCGGCAGTAGCATCGCGCTACTGATAACCACACAGCCCAACAAACTCAGTAATCCTTTATACATTGTGCGCATAGATAGTCTCTTTAGTGATCTGCAAAATATAACCTTGAACAGTGAAATCCCTAAGGCTACTCAATCTACGTAGCAATTAATCACGCATGGGCGGCGGCGCTATCACTTCACGTGTGCCGTTATGCGCTGCATTAGATACCACACCGGCCGCTTCCATTGCTTCAATCATGCGTGCGGCGCGGTTATAACCGACTTTAAATTTACGCTGTACAGACGAGATCGAAGCGCGGCGCGACTCAGTCACATAATGCACGGCCTCATCGTAGAGCGGATCATCTTCACTGCTGCTATCGCTGCTGCCGCCATCAAAACCACTGCCTGCTTCTTCAATGCCAGCAAGAATCTCTTCAATATAATCCGGAGCACCGCGTAATTTCCATGCATCCACCACGCGATGCACTTCTTCATCGGAGACAAAAGCACCGTGCACACGCACTGGCAAACTGGTACCTGGTGGTAAATACAGCATGTCACCATGGCCAAGAAGCTGCTCAGCGCCGCCCTGATCAAGAATCGTGCGCGAGTCAATTTTACTCGAGACTTGGAACGCAATTCGCGTTGGAATATTGGCTTTAATTAGACCGGTAATCACATCAACCGACGGACGCTGGGTTGCCAAAATCAAGTGAATCCCCGCTGCACGAGCTTTCTGTGCAATACGCGCAATCAGCTCTTCCACTTTTTTACCGACCACCATAATCATGTCGGCAAATTCATCCACCACCACCATAATGGTTGGCAGTTTATGGAGTAATGGTGCTTCATCGTTTATATCGTCGCGGCGAAACAGTGGATCTTCGAGTGGTGTACCCGCCTCTTCGGCCTCTTTAACTTTGCGGTTATAGCCCGCTAAGTTACGCACACCCATCGCTGACATCAGCTTATAGCGACGCTCCATTTCCGCAACACACCAACGCAGCGCATTAGCAGCTTCTTTCATATCGGTAACCACAGGGCATAACAGGTGTGGAATACCTTCATAAATCGACAACTCAAGCATTTTCGGGTCAATCATAATCATGCGCGCATCTTCAGGTGTTGATTTAAATAACACCGATAAAATCATTGCGTTCACACCCACCGACTTACCTGAACCTGTGGTACCAGCAACCAACAAATGCGGCATTTTAGCTAAATCTGCGACCACAGGCTGACCACCGATATCATGGCCTAAAGCAATGGTGATGGACGATTTAGCCTCATCAAATTCTGGTGTTTCTACCACCTCGGAGAAACGTACAATTTGGCGATCTTCGTTAGGGATCTCGATGCCAACCGTGGTTTTCCCAGGAATCACTTCAACCACACGCACACTGATCATTGCCAAGGAACGCGCCAAGTCTTTCGCAAGGTTAGTGATACGACTGACTTTAACGCCTGGCGCCAGCAGAATCTCAAAGCGCGTGACAACAGGACCTGGATGTACTGACTCAACTTCAACTTCCACACCGAATTCTTTCAGTTTAATCTCTAAAAGACGCGACATCGCTTGCAGCGATTCTTCTGAATAACTGGGCTTTTTCTTCTCAGCTTTATCCAGCAAGCTTAATGGTGGCAAGGTGCCGGCAACAGCGCTATCAACAAATACAGGTGCTGATCTACCCTTCTGCACGCGTGGGCTTGCAGCAACAGTGCGCGGTGCAGCAGGCGCATTAATTACAGGCTTACGACACCCTGACAATGCAGGAGTGTCTTCAACCGTACCTCCATCGGGCGTTAACTCGCGCTCGTGCATAAACACCGGCTCAGTTTTTTCCTTGCGTACCGGGCGTGCAGAGCGTGATGGTTTCACATCAGGGACATTTTCTTCACGCAGGTTAAGCTGTTCTTGTTTACGCTCTTGAACCTCACCTAAGGTGTTTTGTAGCCACGTTTTAATCCGCACGCTGACACGTATGGTGAGCTCGCCAATACCATCCATGATTTTAAACCAGGATAAATTAGCGTAAATCGTTAGGCTGAATAAAAAACACGCCAATAAAAATAAAGTCGCACCTTCGATATTCAATGCGCCCGTAAGCGCATTACCCAGCACATCACCTAAAATATTAAAGTTTTTCGGAGTCGCTTCAGGCTGTGGAAAATGGATATGCGCTAACGCCGCGCCCGAGCACAGCAACAAAATAAAGCCAAAGGCACGCAAAGCAAACAGCCAGCCATTCCAAATCACTGACTCATAACGATTTTGGAATACCAAAACAGTTTTTAACATCAACACCGGAGGAAACAGCCAAGCAAAATAGCCCAGCATGCTAAACAACACGTCCGCAATCCAAGCACCAATCTGCCCACCCGCATTATTTATAACATCGGCTTGCCCTGTACTATTGGTAAAACTGGAGTCGTTGACATCAAAAGTCAGTAAAGCCATCCACAAGTAAATGCAGAGCACAGCTAAAAGAATTAGTCCGCCTTCTTTAAGGCGTAACTGCGCTTGCTGCTGCCATGTGTATTTTTCAGATAACTGTGAGAATGTTGTGTTCTTCAAAAAAGCGTCCTGAGCGGCCTTGGCATAACCAGGCTCATCAAAAAAATATAATCATAAAAAAGATTCAAGTAGCCCGCCATTGTACGGATTTAAGCAGCCTATTTCATCTTTAGCGGCGGAGAGTCTGCAGTATTCGCTTTATGCATGAATTTTTTAACCATTTAGCCTATCGTAACAGCTATTTTGTTGCCTATATTTACTCAACACACCCATTAACAGTCGTATTTCCAGACTGCGCCATCGTTAAGGTTTTTTATGCTCACTTGGCTCAATCGTGCATCACTTGAATTTCCAGCCTTAAATAAAGCACTACGCGAGCCTAACGGGCTGCTTGCAGCCGGCGGGGATTTATCCAGTACGCGCTTACTTGCTGCATACCGCCACGGCTGTTTCCCCTGGTATCAAGATGGTCAGCCACTCTTATGGTGGTCACCTACCCCGCGCACAGTATTACTGCCTGATAATCTGCATATTTCCCGCAGCTTACGCAAAGTATTACGTAGCGATCAGTTCAGTGTGACTTTTGACCACAACTTTTCTGAAGTGATCCGTGCGTGTGCAGAACCACGAGGTGAAGAGTGCGGCACCTGGATTACCGACAAAATGCAAACTGCTTATTTGGAACTACACAAACAAGGCCACGCTCACTCAGTTGAAGTGTGGCAACAAGGAAAACTGGTTGGTGGTTTGTATGGTATCGCTATCGGCACATTATTTTTTGGCGAATCGATGTTCAGCCGCACCAGTAACGCGTCTAAAGTTGGCTTTGTAGCCCTAGTCAGCGCATTAAAAGCGGCAGGCTTTATGCTGATTGACTGCCAAATGCCCACCGATCACTTAAGCAGCCTTGGTGCGCATAATATCGCGCGTAATGACTTTGCCCAGTATTTAGACAACTTTTTAGATACGCCCAACAGCATGCAATGGACAACATCACCGATTATGACGAGCTCAATTGATTTATGAAAAGCCTACAACTGTACCTTGCCCAAGAGCATTCCTGCAGTTACTTGGCTGGACACAGCGCCAACTCAATATTTATTGACCCAAACGAGCCAGTGACCGCTGAGCTTTACAGCCAACTGATGGAGCAAGGTTTTCGCAGCAGAAAATCATGCGCCGCAATAATGACCTAAGTGTACGCGCAGTGAGCAGCGAGTATCACGAAGAGCATTACGCGCTGTATCAACGCTATATCAAGCAACGCCACGCTGATGGCGATATGTATCCGCCATCGATTGAGCAATACACTAGCTTTTTAACCTCGCATTTAGATTTTGTACGTTTTTATGAGTTTCGCTTAGGTGAAACCTTACTAGGCGTGGCAGTCACCGATGTACTACCAACAGGCTTATCGGCGATGTACACTTTTTTCGAGCCAAACGATAACCGCCGCAGCCTCGGACGTTATGCTATTTTATGGCAAATCCAAGAAACTCTACGCTTGGGACTGCCTTACCTTTATCTTGGCTACTGGGTTGAAAACTGCCAAAAAATGAATTACAAAACGCAATATCAACCTCTTGAAGGTTTTATTAACAAGCACTGGCAACCCTTACCCGCTTAGTTTATAAGCCATTAATAGCCGCATTACAGTTAAATATAATAACTGCACGATGATATTTGGCCTTTTGCGCCTAAATACGGCATAATACCCGCCGCTTTTGCCTGAATGTATTTCAATGCATCAGGTTTTTATTTGTATTTTGAGGATTATACTGCATGTCGAAAGAAGACAGCTTCGAAATGGAAGGCACTGTCGTCGACACCCTGCCTAACACCATGTTCCG
>CAJDWG010000013.1_pt1 | contig 18636 bp, 20 predicted proteins | sample 7391571 | NCBI WGS metagenome assembly CAJDWG01 (sample SAMEA7055722, study PRJEB34461) | soil metagenome | biome: terrestrial ecosystem; feature: Peninsula; material: soil | place: Antarctica | collected 2016
TCTGGCGCATAGGCCGCTAAATATTTCAGCTCAGGCATCGTTATCCTTTCCCTCTCAACATCATCAATAAAAAACGCTAAACTTAGCCTTTTTAAACTCTGGCATAGCTCGCTTATGAAGGCTCCACTTATCACCTTAGATCAATGGAAAACCTTACAAGCTGTGATTGATCATGGTGGTTTCGCCCAAGCAGCACAAGCGTTGCACTGCTCACAATCATCGGTCAGCTATAATATTGCGCGTATGCAAGAACAACTGTGCATGCCATTATTGCGCATCGAAGGCCGCAAAGCTGTATTGACGCCCACCGGCGAAGTGCTCTTGCGCCGTTCACGGCAATTAACCGCTGATGCAGCGCAGTTAGAAAGTTTAGCGCAACAGATTCAAGAAGGTTGGGAAGCCGAAGTACGCTTGGTGGTGGATGCGGCCTATCCCAGTCAAAAAATCGTCCAAGCCCTGCAAGCATTTAAGCCGCTAAGCCGTGGCTGTCGGGTTTTATTACACGAAGAAGTGTTGTCTGGCACAGAAGAAGTACTACACGACGGCGCGGCAGATATTGCCCTGAGTGGCGTTAAAATTGTCGGCTACTTACCCATTGAGTTGGGCACCATTACCTTTATTGCCGTCGCTCACCAGCACCATCCATTGCATCAATTACAGCGCACACTGACCGCGCATGATTTATGTGGACATATGCAAGTTGTGGTGCGCGACTCAGGCAGACGCCAAGCGCATGATACCGGCTGGCTGGGTGCGGAGCAGCGCTGGACAGTGGCCAGTGTCGACACCTCGGCTGAGTTTATTCGTGCGGGGTTAGGCTTTGCTTGGCTGCCCGAGCATATTATTGCGACAGATTTAGCCAGTGGCGTGCTGAAACAGTTACCACTAGAGACCAGCAGTATTCGCCATGAACCTTTTTTCTTATACAGACATAAAGATAAGCCGCTAGGAAAAGCGGCTAAAATCTTAATTGATTGCATTCAAGCCAGTGCAGCGCCCTTTAATGGCAACTACACGGGTTAACAGCCAACTACTGGCGCACACCTTCAACCGACAAGATAAGCTCAACGCTTTCTGATGCTGGACCTAAGCTGGCTTTAATATCAAAGTCCGCCAACTGCAGAGTGGTTTTACCTTCAAAACCAGCACGGTAACCGCCCCATGGATCTTTACCTTCACCAATAAAGTCAGCGTTAATCACCACTTCTTTGGTTACGCCATTCAAGCTTAAGTCACCGGTAATATCGGCAGTACCTTCACCAGTACTGACCACACGGGTCGAAGCAAAGGTCGCTTTTGGGTGCTTGCTAGTATTTAAAAACTCAGCACTGCGTAAATGCTTATCACGCTCAGCATGGTTACTGTCTAGGCTGGCGGTGCGCAAAGTGACATTCACTTTGCTATCTTCTGGCTGCTCTTGGTCATAGCTAAAAGTACCCTCAAAATCTTTAAAGGTACCGTATAACCAGCTGTAACCGAGGTGACTGATTTTAAAATTAACAAAGGCATGCTGCCCTTCTTGGTCAATCACATAGTCGGTTGCCAGCGCCGCACCACTGCTTAAAACTGAACCTAATAGCAGCGCAGCAAGGGTCTTCTTAATCATTGTATTACCTCAATAAATTCGATAGATCAGCAATTATTGTTTAGGCGCACGGCCCAGCATGCGCTTAAGCGTGTCATCACGATCAAACACATGGTGCTTAAGCGCTGCTAAGCCATGCAACACCGCCAAAACAATCAACCCCCATGCCACATACAGATGGATAGCGCCGGCAATATCAGCTTGATTGGGCAACCCTGACAGCATTGCAGGGATCTCAAACAAACCAAAAACACTGACGCCACGGCCTTCCGCTGTTGAAATCAGATAACCTGATAACAGCACCGTAAAAATCCCGATATACAGTAACCCGTGGCCTAAACGACTCAGTAAACGCACACTTGGCGAGTGACTGCTGAGCGGTGCTGGCGCTGGCGTCAACAAACGCCACAGCACACGCAAAAACATCAGCGCAAATACCGTCACGCCAATACTTTTATGCAAAGCAGGCGCGGTGCGATACCACTCGCTGTAATAGGCTAGACCCGTCATCCACAGGCCCAAACCAAACATAGCAAACACCGCCACAGCCACCAACCAATGGAGCGTGACACTGACTAAACCATACTGATTCGAAGAATTACGCCACTGCATGTAAACACTCTTATGTTGTTGATAACGACTATTATAGTCAGATAAATATTGATAAAAAGCGCTAATTACTGCTGATAACTATCGGCTTTTTAGATCAGTTGAGATCGATAATGCAAAGTCAACCTTAATAAGCTCATAAAACACTGTCGTATAAAACAGCTCAATACGCACTTGATAAAAAACCAACCCTAAACCAACCCCAGTCTGTAAAGATTATTTGCAGACTGATTATCAACCTATTGTGATGCTGTCAGTTGATAAAAACCTAAGGCACAGCGGTCAGATATACAAAAAAGACGATGTGTCTTAGGCTTGGTTTGTTTGACCTTGATTAGCAAAGACGTTTATAATTCTTTGAAATCATTTTATTCTCAATAGTTTAGCGCACTGAGACCATAGGTAGAGCAACACATGCCTCGTTCTTTATGCTTTGAGATAAAGAATTTAAATCACGAGACTTGAATCAGTCACGCACATACTAAGGAGTATCATCATGGTTGCTGCATTAGTAGTTATCATCCTAGTTATTGTTATTATTAAAATAATCTAAGCTGAATAGAAAGCATGCATCGTTGGTTCGCCAGCCATGCATGCTTTTTTGTAAGCGCAACTTACTGCCGTTGGTGCATTCACCATTTCCCCAGTGGATTCAAGCACAACTTATGTTAATCCAGAGTGCAAAATCTGGCTTTTTACGCTTGCTACTTCACTCACGATAGAACCCTAAACTATGCAGCTCGAAGTCACGAATCTTACCAAGCTCTATGGTCAGAACAGAGGCCTTGCGCCGACTAGTTTTAAAGTCGCCAAAGGCGAACTGATCGCCATTGTCGGCCATAACGGCGCGGGTAAATCCACACTTCTAAAAATGCTGGCCAACTGGATTATTCCAGATAGTGGTGACGTATCAGTCGACGGTATCGACCTCAGAAACAGGTCCGCAGCAGTAAAGAAAATCGGTTTTATCCCAGAAGATCCTAATCTTTTTGATTTTTTCTCGGTCCAATACAATCTTAAATTATTCGCTAAGCTCTCCAAAACGCCGTTGCTACGCGTGGAAGAAGTATTGAGCGAACTTAAGCTGCTACCCTTTCGCAAAGCCAAAGTACAGACACTGTCTAAAGGCTTAAAGCAACGCGTCAATATCGGTCGAGCACTGCTGGCCAATCCATCTATTTTACTGCTGGATGAGCCCACCTCAGGCCTGGACTTTGAAACGACCCGAGAAATTTACCGCTTGCTTAACACCATGCATGACGCCGGAAAAACTATTCTGTTTACCTCACACCGCCCTGAAGAAATCAAGAATCTGGCGACACGCATTATGGTGCTGCACAATGGCAAGGTGATCTTCGACGGATTTCCACCAGAATATTTCCAGTCCGACATTCATAAAGAACTGTACGCATAATGAAAAACATTCTAGTGCTGGCACTCAATGATCTAGCCATCGCTTTCAAGAATAAGACGCTGCTGCTGGTTTTGTTTATCCCTTTATTTGTTTTTATCTCTCTTAATCTAGTCGATGGCACTGATGGCGAAGCCGCTAAAATAAAGATCGGTTTAGTAGAGAGTAGCGCCTATCCAGCCGAGATCACTCGTAGCATCGAGGCAGCTGCACAGTCTATTGAGGTGACCTGGCTTGAAAATAAAGCACAGGGTCTGCAACTGTTAAAAGAACACAAAATCAAAGGTGTTGTAACCCATAACGACACAGAGCCGGGTGGTCTGGCATTGCTGGTGCTGAAAAAAGAATCTGTGCACACCATTGCCATCGTGCAGAGCTTTGCTGCTTTACAGAAAGCCGCTGAAGGCAATCGTCCCAGCTGGATTGCTGAGGTCAGCGCGCTGCACGATCTCGATATGCAAAAAGAGACCCTGCCCACTTGGATACTGATGGTTATTCTGCTGGTCGGCTTTATTATTCTGCCTTCGCAAATCGCCGAGGAAAAAGAGAAGAAACTGCTACTGGGCCTGTTGCAAACCCCGATCCATGAAGTGCAATGGCTGGCGGCAAAACTGATTCTGGGAATGGTGTTGATCATTGTTGCGACCTTACTGCTGCATCTACTCAGCAATGTCTGGCCGGTGCATGCCTTCAGCTATATCGGCTTGATCTTGGTCGGTGGTTTTTGTTTTAGCGCTTTTGGGGTCTTTCTAGGCTTTCTCTGCCGCAATCAGGCCACTGCCAGAACCTTAGGTGTAATCGTTTATTTGCCACATATGCTGCCTTCAGCCATGGCCGATGTCTCACAAAAACTGACCGCCGTCGCACCTTTTCTGCCGTCTTACCAACTCTATACACCGCTACGCTCAATCCTGCTAGAAGATGGCACTCTGGAGAATATGTCGTTTGATTGGATCTATTTAGCGCTGCTGGGTGCGGTGATGTTCAGCTTGGCTTATCTGCTGATGAAAAAACGCTGGCTAATGTGATCGCTGCTGGGCACAGCAAGCGCTTTAGGGCTGCGAGCACATAAGCATCGCAATAGCGGCAAGCTCTTCAAGGGTGAGCTCACGACTCTGCCCCAGCTTAAGCCCAGCTAGAGTCAGCGGCCCAACCGAGGCCCGATGCAAGGCCAACACTTCATTTTGAAAAAAGCCAAACATGCGCTTCACTTGATGATATTTGCCCTCGACAAGTGACAGTCGCGCGCAATACTCCGAGACAATCTCTAAATCAGCTGGCTGCGTAGTAATATCTTCGTAAGCGAAATAAATACCCTCAGAAAACACCTTTATATATTCAGCCGTCACCGGTTTAGCTAAGGTTACTTCATAGGTTTTGGGCAGTTTGGTCTCAGGCAAACTGATCTTGCGCGACCAAGCGCCATCGTTGCTGAGTAACACCAGTCCCGTGGTATTCAAATCCAGACGGCCGACAATATGTAGCTCATCCTTGTTTGGATGCTCAAGCAGATCCAGCACCGTGGTGTGCTTGAGGTCTTTGGTGGCGCTGACCACCCCTTGCGGTTTATTCAGCAACAGATACAACGGCTGGTCATTTTTTAGGCACTGGTCATCTAAAACCACATGGGTAAATTGCGTAACTTTTTGTTGAATTGACTGCGCCACCTGCCCATCCACAAGAATACGTTTTTGCGCAAGCAGCAGACGTACATCTGACAGTTTAAACGCACTGTTCTGGCTAATAAAACGATCAAGTCGACAGGTGGTGGATTTCATATAAAACTCATCATCAGACTATGCCAACGGCTTAAAACGGACAGGGACACTGGCCATGCATCGGCTCACCCGTGGCTGGATGAGTAAAATATAAATCACTGGCATGCAGCAGCAAACGCTCAGCCATCTGCTCACTGTTTTCGCTGCTATATAGATCACAACCCAGAATTGGATGGCCGATTGCCAGGCTATGAATACGTAACTGATGAGTGCGCCCGGTCAGCGGATTAAACTCTACTAAGCTGCGCTGTGGCTGCGCAAAACGCTGTAAAACCCTGTACTCACTGACCGCTGCTTTGCCAGTAGCGTGGCAAATTTTAACTCGCGGAAAGTGCTGCTTATCTTTAGCGATTGGCGCAGTAATTTGCCCCTGATCTTCAACCAAGCAACCTTCAAGCATCGCCAGATAACGCTTTTCAATCAGACGTGTTTGAAACTGTTGATTAAGGTGCTGCGCTGACGTGGCGTTTAATCCAACCAGCATAATGCCCGAGGTACCAAAATCTAAACGATGCGGCAGCTTGGCATCAGGAAAGGCAGGCGTCACACCTGCTTGGCCATGCACTAAACGGTAATGCACTGAATCCCAATTGAGCGGGTTTTTACCTGACAAACTGAGCAGTCCACTGGGTTTATTGATCAGCAAGATGTCGTCATCTTGATAGAGAATTTGCACAAAACCATCACAGGCGGGCGCAACAAAGTCATCAACAATAGAATGGAGCAGAGTTTTAGTATGTGTCATAGCTGTTTGCTACTTACTCTCGGCCAAATTGCGCTTCGTACGCTTCTACGAAAGCATTGCGCAATATCGAGATAAACGCTTGCCACGCACTGATATTTTTTTCATCTAAGCTGCCACGAATCTCAATTTGCGAGGCGATTCGGTCTTTGGGTTGATTGCGGAAGACCTGGCCAAAAGCGCCGACAACCGCCTGCCAAGCGGCACTAAAAACACCGTCTTCAAGGTCTTTTTTCAGATCAAAGATGACCACATTATTCAGGATGGGCTTAGCATAGCCGATCATCTGACCATCCACAGCCTCAAGCTCCATAATAAAATCACCGCTGCCAGATTTAAAATTAAAGTGGCCATAGGCTTCAGTCAGAGCATTGATGCGCTGCAACTCGATATCCTTAATCTTTAAATTAATAGCAAAATTACGAAAATCACCCAAAGGATCAAGATGACCTTGCAGGTGCGTGCGAGCATTCTCAAAAAGCAGACCGGTAAAATCATAATCGGCCGGTACAGCATCCTTACTGCGATCCGCATTACTGAGATTGGTAAAAGCGCCATCAAGCTCAGTTAACAACAGATGCACATTGGGATCGGACTTAAAGTTGTGAAAATGCAGGATGCCATTCTGGACGCCCAATCTGTCGATTTTTATAGGCACCAGTTGTTGCAAAGTGGCACGCCAATCGGTGCCCGCACCGGACTGTGAATTCTTGCCGTCGCCATCGACAAAGTGCAATTCAGGCTTGATAAATTCAACTTCGGCAACCACCTTACCAGAGAGTAATGCACGCCAACTCACCGATAGATCAATGCTATCCGCTTCGTTAACCTTGGTGATTTTCATAGCATGGATAACGTAAGCACTGCGCCATAGCGTGATATCCACATCAGCGATACGCCCTTGATAATCACCCATCTCGGCCAGTTGCTGGTTAAGGTAATTTTTGACCAAACTCGGCAGAGCCAAACGTAAACCAATCAGTAACACTGCGATTACAGCGATAGTCATTACAATATTGAAAGAGCGTTTTTTTATCATGACACTGCATTCCTATATTTATTGACCCTACTCTACTGGCTTTGTGATGACTGACGCAGCCTTTTGCTGACCATTCTGCTCGAAAGGATTGACTGTGGCGAGCCTTGAGCCAACAACTACCGCACTCTACGCAAAACACTCAAAAGCACAAACGGCGAACTGTGCCGCTTGTGCCGACGACGTGTTGCAATCTTATTTACGTGAGCGAAACTTAAATAGCATCGACGGCAACACACTGTCTTGACGAATCAAGCCATGCTGCAACGCGGCACTGATATGAAGCACAATCACGCCAAATAATGACCACGCCATAATGCCATGCGCTTCACGAAATAAACTATAAGAAGCCATACTTTCACTGACTAAGAGCGGCAGCTCAAATGCGCCAAAAAAGCTGACCGGCAAGCCCGCGGCATTACGCATCAACCAGCCCGAAATCGGCAGAGCAATCATCAGCACATAAAGTAAAACTTGCGTGGCTTTCGCGGCAAAGTGCTGCAAACTGCTGATATTGCTGGGCAAGGCTGGTGCCTTAAAACGTAGACGATTGACCAAGCGCACCGCAACTAAAATCAACACCAACACCCCGAAGGATTGGTGCAACTGCAGCGCGGTATTTTGCCATGTGGCCAAGCTTTGAATCATCGTCACGCCGATAAACAGCATGCAGATAATCAACACTGCACTGAGCCAATGCATCACTTTGGCACTGGTTGGAAACGACTTCACCTGACTCATTGCTGTGCTCCTGCGGTGTGTGACTCAATCAAGCTTTCACGGGCACGACGACGATAGGATTCAGCATAGGCTGAGCCACGCGCATTTAAAATAGGGTCGGCAGTGGCTTGCATACCCGTTGGTAAGACCAGTGGATCAAAGTTAATGCCATCACAAGCACCACCCTTTTGGGCGTGCACAGCACGGACTACGATCGTACCGGCGTTAATGGTTGTACGCTCGGCAGGCCATGCAATTGTTGCGTTGTTTTCATCATCACTGTCGTTCGCTAAAGTCACCATTAGATCAAAACGCACGGCGTCATTCTGCAGACGTTGTGCAAGCTCCAACTGCAATGCATCTGGGTCGCTGTTACTGATATCACTGACCATCGCTTGCGCACGGGCTTGTGGCACCGCAGCCCAACGTACAGCTTGACGCTGACCTTGTTTATTAATCAGATAAAAGGCATTGATACTGTGATATTGCTCAGTGGCAAAACTGCTGGTTGCTGTATAACCCTGCTTCCACTGATTAAACTCAGTAGTTTCTGGATGTGCAGCAAAAAACGCTTTAAGCTTCTCGTCATCACGCTTACCGGTAACCGGATCAGGCGTTAACACTTGGATTTGCTGATAAAAATCTTCCGGAGTACGTACGGCCATTACTGGCGGCGTATTCATTGCTGTGCGCCAGCGCTGACCGCTGTCACTGGTAAAACTCAAAGCTAAACTGCGCACCGGTGCAGCCAAGTCAGGTGCTAATGGATTGCCACCGGCAATTGAGGAACGACCGACAAAAGGTTGCGCGCCAGCTTGAAAAAACTCTGACGTTGAATACGGCGTAAGTAAACCGCTGGACTCAAATTCACCGGCTAAACACACACCTTTGGCATGTGCGCGTCTAAAACTGAAATGCGGCTGCTGGTTTTCCTGCAAATTAACAAACTGCTGCGCAGTAGTGCCGTGCCCACCAAAGAGGCCGGCAGCATATAAAAAAGCGAAAACTAACGCAGCCATCAGTATAAAAAGCACGGCATAGCGCTTTTTAATGCTGACGGATTTAGGGGTATTGTTGCTCATGGGAATTGGCACCTTGTGTTCTAGCATCTGCAGAAGACACTAAAATCGAAACGATAGATAAACGTTAGCCGGATAACGGCAGCCGCTGAAGGCAACCTTATATAGATAAGGTTGTGATAACGAATAAACGACTGAAAGAGTATATCTAGATAGCAAAATGTCCAATACTTTTAAATATTGGACATTTTTTAAGGAGTGCTACAACACTGATTTTGCCTGATTGCCACATATCAATATCGCTACTGCACAAGACTGCGCAGAAACAATGGCAACCCTTATAGAGTAGCAATACGCCCTGCCATCGGCGAAGAAGGACTCGCCAGTTCACGACGTGGCATGCGCCCTGCCAAATACGCTGTGCGTCCGGCTTGCACCGCCAAGCGCATGGCTCGGGCCATAGCGATCGGATCAGGCGAACGCGCAATCGCTGAGTTCATCAATACCGCATCACAACCCAACTCCATCGCCATGGCAGCCTCGTAAGCTGTTCCAATGCCCGCATCAATAAGGATCGGCACGCTGGCTCGTTCAATAATCAAACGGATATTATGCGGATTCTGAATGCCACACCCAGAACCAATCAGTGAGCCCAACGGCATCACTGCACAGCAACCAATTTTCTCCAACTCTAGAGCCACCACCGGATCATCACTGGTATAAACCATAACGTCGAAACCGTCATCAATCAGCTCTTGGGCCGCTTTCAGCGTTTCCACCACGTTCGGATACAAAGTGTTGTCATCTGCGAGCACTTCCAACTTGACCAGATTGTGACCATCCAACAATTCACGTGCCAACTTGCAGGTGCGCACCGCAGAACGTGCGTCATAACAGCCTGCCGTGTTAGGCAATAAGGTGTAACGATTGGCTGGTAAGAAGTCGAGAAGATTAGGCTCATCAGCATACTGGCCGACACTGGTGCGGCGCACGGCAAACGTCACCACTTCGGTTTCGCTCTCATATAGAGCCCGTGCGGTTTCTTCGTAATCTTTGTACAGGCCGGTACCCACCATCAAACGCGACTTAAAGTGCCGTCCAGCAATTACAAGTGGTTTGTCTACGGTTTGTTTATTCATCACTGTGTTCCCGTTGGTAAACAATCCTCGCCTAAATAGGCGAGGTAAATTAAGTACTGCCCAATAGTGTTAACCACCACCAATTGCATGAACAATCTCAACTCTGTCATGCGCACAGAGTTGATGTGTCGCATGCTGGCTGCGCGGTATCACCTCTTCGTTCAACTCGACAGCTACCCGCTGCACATCAAGCCCACGGGCTTGCAACAACTGAAGAATGGTAGTGGCATTGAGTAACGTCTGAGGTTCGCCATTGAGTAAAATGTCCATCACAAGCCTCCTAAGCCAAAGTGAATACACACCATAACAAAGACTAAGAGGAATATCGTTTCTGCGACCATCAAGATCACCGGCTTCCAGCCCACAACTGCCAGTTTCTGGAATGATGTTTTAATCCCCAGTCCAGCAATTGCCGCGACTAAACACCAGCGCGATAAATCCGTCGCTGCCTCAGCTGCAACCACTGGAATCCAGCCTAGGCTGTTGATTAACACGATAATCACAAAGGCCACTAAAAAGCTTGGTAGCATCGGCACTTTACCGCTGCTGCCTTCGGCACGGCTTTTACGGAACAGGAATATAAATACCATCACCGCTGGCACGAGCATCGCTACGCGCAATAACTTCACCAAGGTAGCAACATCACCGGCACTATCAGAAATCATATAGCCGGCACCCACCACCTGTGCCACATCATGAATAGTGCCGCCCAAGAAAATACCGGCTTCGGTGTCACTTAGACCCCAGAAGCTGACAATCAATGGATAGAGAATCATCGCCACGGTTGAAAGCGTGGTGACGCCAACCACGGTCAGAATGGTGTTGCGCTCGTGGGTTTCATTGCGCGGCATCACTGCCGACAAGGCCAACGCAGCCGACGCACCACAAATCGCCACTGAGCCACCGGTCAACAGCCCCATCTCACGACTCAGACCTAGAGCACGAGCTAACAGTGCGCCCACGGTAATGGTCAGGGTCACGCCACCAATCACAATCAGGATCGGCCCGATACCCAGCGCCGCAACTTCATCAAGCGTAATGCGCACCCCGAGTAACGCCACACCCAGTCGCAATATAGTACGTGAGGTAAAATCCACACCGGCTAAACAGCGTCCTTCTTCTGAAAGAAAGTGCAATGTCATACCAAACAACAGAGCATAAAGCAGCGTCGGGCCACCGTAATGATCGGCAATAAAAGTGGTCGCTAGAGCAATGGTGACGCAAATCATCACACCGGGTAGCAGCCGCTGCCCATTACCCAACATCCCTTTAAAAGAATACTTAGACGGTTCAATAGTAGTCATATTTTTCACCCCTAAGGCCGTGCCACTGGAACAACAACAACCGGAACTTTTGCTCGCTTAATCACACCCTTAGTCACTTTACCGGCGTAAGTCGCCAAGTAACTACGTTTGTTAGCGGCCATAACGATCAGATCAAACTTACCCGCGCTAGCGAAATGCGCAATCACCGAGGCCGGATAACCTTCCAAGACCGACAAGGTTACTTCACGGCCTTGCATCGCTTCACGCAGCTGCGGGAAACGACCCCAGAAGGCTTCAACCTCCGCGGCTAATTCGCTACGCGATTGCTCGATGCGTTTATCCATCAGCGAACCTAAAACATCGCGATCACGGATATTCACTTTCAAGGTATTCATCACATCCTCTGCCAGTGATTTGACCACGAACAGAATATGCAGATCGGAATCAGTGGCCAGCGCTAGGTTGATGCTATGCTCAATCACGTTATCGCAATTACCCCGCATGCCGATACTGCATAAAATGCGGCTGATTTTCTTAGTCATATTCGTCTCCTAAGCGATTTCCAGCTCTAACTGAAAACCGCTAACAGTATTATTAAGTGTGCTTGGTCAATAACCCATGATTGAGGGTAACCACAGTGACAGCTGCGGGAAGTAAGCAATAACGAACACGGCGGTAATGGATGCTGCTGCGAAAGGTAGGGCTTTCACCGAAATTTCTTCTATCGATGCGCCCCCGATCCCCGAAGCAACAAACAGGTTTTCACCCAGTGGTGGCGTTTGGAAACCGATAGCTAAAGAACACACCACAACAATACCCACATGCACTGGGTCCATACCTATCATGTACATAATAGGTAGCAGCACTGGAGTCAGAATCATAATGGCCGCTAGGGTTTCCATAAACATCCCCACAAACAACAGGAAGCCAATGATCATCGCCCAGATGGCATAGGTGTTATCGGTGAAACTTAACATCGCCTCGGCAATATGCGCTGGCACTCGATTTTCCACCAGCAGACGACCAAATACCGTCGCTGTAAACAGAATCAGGAGCACCCGCCCCGTAATCCAAGTAGTGGTTTCCAAAGTCCGCAGAGCCGATTTCAGCAGCAGTTCTTTATGGATAAAGATACCGACAATCAGCGTATAGACGATCGCCACCACTGCAGATTCGGTGGGCGTAAATAAGCCGGTGTAAATCCCCCCAAGAATAATGATGGGGGCCAACATCGACCAGAAACCCTTACGCAGAGCAGTACCGATATCTGAATAAGACCAACTATCGCTCAAGCCACGGTAACCGCGCTTACGCGAAATAACGTAGTTAATAACCAGAAGAAAACTAGCCATGACAATACCCGGTACAACACCAGCAATAAACAGCTTAGGAATAGATAGCGTCTGGAATGCACCATGCAAAGCAACGGCTTCAGGCGGCGGCTGCAGACCCATTCCGGAAATACCAAAGATGACCATCGGAATTGAAGGTGGAATAACAACCCCCAAGCCACCTGAGGAAGCGGTGATCGCAGACGCATAACCGCGGTTATAACCACGATTGGTCATCGCCGGAATCATCAGCATGCCAACCGCAGCGGTGGTCGCAGGGCCTGAGCCAGAAATTGCACCGAAGAACATGCAAGCAAAGATAGTTGCCGCACCCAGTCCGCCGGTCATCGGACCCGCAAACGCCTCAGCAATATCGACCAGACGTTTGGAAATACCCGCCGCCTCCATCAACGCCCCAGCCAAAATAAAGGCTGGCAGTGCCATTAATGGAAAAGCACCGACCGAAGTAAAGGCCATTTGTACAAAGGCTAAAGGGTTTTCACCTAAGGTTAAATACGTTGCTAGAGCAGCAACCGCCAATGAAACAGCGATGGGAGCACCCAGCACCAGCAGCAAGAAGAATGCCCCGAACAGGACGTAAATTAATGTAGTTTCCATGACTATTTCTCCCCAATGGCCTGGTTATTTGCGCCTGTTTCTTCGCCTTTTATTATTTCTTTAAGGGCTTTGGCTTCAGGGTCGATAAGCTCTACCTTCTTAACAAAGCGAAGGTAGTTGTTCTGAATGATGCGCAGTGACATTACGGTAAAGGCAATCGGCAGAATCAAGTAAAAATACTTCATCGGAATACCCATGGTTTGGGACTTCCAAAACAGATTCATTTTATTGAAGACGAAGTCGTAACTCAGGTAGACAAAGAATGCGTTAAAACCGATCCAGATAACATCAGTAAGCACTGCGCAGAAGGTCTCTACCCAGCGCGGAAAAAACTTGAACTGAAAGGTCACCCGGTTATGCGCGGACATTTTTGTGGCATAAGCCGCACCCAAATACGCAAACCAGACGAAAGCATAGGTCGCTAGCTCATCCCCCCAAGGTATTGAATAGCTGAATATATTTCTCAGCATAATCTGCAGGAACAGTAAAATAACAAAGACGACCAAGAGAAACTGGCAAAGGTAGCTCTCGATGTTATCGATTAATTTGAAGATAAAATTTTTCATACCAGCGACCACCTAAAGAAAAGACACCTGCAACAATGCCCAGACTGGCCCGATAGAACAGTCTGGGAAATTGCAGCAATTTTGCGTGGGTTCTTGGGTTACTTCTCAGGTGCCGGCTCGCGGCCTAGAACCTGTAACACTTCATCCAGCTTCTCTTTACCACCGATGCTCTTGTAAAACCTTGGCCAGATTGTGGTCGCTTGTGCGATCCACTCTTTTTCATCATTAGCAGGCTCGACAATCGTCATGCCGTTTTCTTCGACAAGACGCTTTTTGATACTTTCTTCAGTTGCCAGCAAATAGTCGTAACTGTGGTGGGTTGCAGCTTCACCGGCTTCAAGCACAGAGGTCTGTAGCTCTGGACTCAAACTCTGGAACGTACCTTCACCCATAATCAGCGGCTCTAGAGAGAATATATAGCAGCTGTTGGTGACGTATTTCTGCACTTCGTAGAATTTCATTGCATCGATGGTCATATAAGGGTTGTCTTGGCCATGCACAACACCCTGCTGTAATGCGGTAAAGGTTTCTGACCACGCCATCGGGTTAGGATTGACGCCCCACGCCTGATAAGAAGCAATCATAATCTCGTTCTTCGGCACGCGAATCACTAGACCTTTAAGATCTGCAGGAGACGCGACAGGTCTGACCGAGTTGGTCAGTCGGCGACAACCGGAATAAGCCCAACCTATAATACGCACGCCAGCATCACGAACCGTATCTTCGGCAAGCTGTTTACCGACTGGACCTTGAGTTAAGAGCTTAGCGTCTTCCGCGCTGCGAATCACGTAAGGTAAGGTAAAAATACCCGCCGTCGGCGAGAAAGGTGTGATGTTATTGATGGCCACTACAGAAAGCTCAAGCATTCCCATACTGGCATTACTGATGGTGTCTTCCTCACTACCGAGCTGGCTGTTAGAGAAAATATTGGCCTTGATTTTGCCATCAGTACGCTTCTCGAGCTCCTGAGCAAATGTTTCCGCCAATTCATACTGCGTGCCGCCTGCGGCATCACCCGTTGCTAGTTTCCAGGTTGCCGCCATGCTGTTGGCGCTAAAGGCCAAGCAAGCGGCTGAAATGACGGCAGAGAGTGCAAGTTTATGTGTACGCATAGTTATATCCTGCTTTTGTTATTGTTATTTGCATAAGGGTCCGGCTTGGGCGATGACCTCGCTTATTCCGTTCTTCCTTTGCATGTTCTTAGTATTATTATCTTGTCGCTACTGTATTTATCACGACTAGTCAGTCTCTTTTTACGCACTCCTTCGCGCAACCTATAGAGCCAACCTAGACAAACATGTAGGGCCAGCAGTGTGAACTGCCGCACAAAATAGAGTGCTACACTCCTTGCTTTGTCATTTTTAATGATTGTGACATAATCGATTTTCACAGCAATTACCTCTCGCAAGAACAGGGCTCGTGCGCCATGCTCCTTTTTCATCTCGACTCTAAACGGCCTGAAAGCCTGCAACGCCAGTTGCGCGAACAAATCGCCAATGCCATTCTTGACGGCCAGATTCCTTTGGATAAAGCGTTACCTTCAAGCCGCAAACTTGCCAGCGAACTCAAAATAGCGCGTAACACAGTCGTATTGGCTTACGACCAATTACTCGATGACGGCTATCTTATTGCAAAAAGTCGCAGTGGCTATTTCGTCAATGCGGACATTTTGGAGGGTCGTGCTGAAAAGCCAGTACGACTTAACGACATTGATGCCAAGCCAATGCCTTGGGAAACCCTGTTAACCGCCCGCCCTTCATTACAGCGAAATATTCGCAAACCTGCAGACTGGAATAGCTACGAGTATCCTTTTTTATACGGCCAACTCGATCATGCTCTATTCCCGACTCAACACTGGCGTGAATGCAGCCGTGACTCCACCAGCGTGCAAGCCATACGCAGTTGGTCGGTCGATCACTTTGGTGAAGATGATCCATTACTGATCGAGCAAATTCGTACCCGTCTACTACCAAGGCGTGGAGTATGGGCTCAGCCTGAACAAATCCTGATCACGGTTGGTACCCAGCAGGCGTTATGGACGGTGGCTCAGCTATTGCTTAAACCCGGACGGCGCTTTGGCATGGAAAACCCAGGCTATGTAGACATGTATAACATTGCCCGCCTGTTTACCGACGACATTCAACTGCTACCGGTGGACGAGCAAGGCATGCGTATTGATGAGACTATCGCTGATTGCCAGCTGGTTTATGTCACGCCAAGCCATCAAAGCCCGACCACGGTAACCATGCCACTAGAACGACGCAGACAATTATTGGACCTAGCAGAAACAAATAACTTTCTGATCATCGAAGACGACTACAACAGCGAGACTAACTACCAGAGTAACCCGACTCCAGCGCTTAAAAGCCTTGACCGTCATGATCGGGTTATCTACGTCGGCAGCTTATCCAAGACGCTGGCGCCAGGGCTACGCATGGGTTATATGGTGGCGCACCCAGCATTGATTCGTGAAGCGCGAGCTATTCGACGCCTGATGCTGCGCCATCCGCCCACTAATAATCAGCGGGCGCTAGCATTATTTCTTGAGCGTGGTTATCACGATATGTTGTTACGCCAGATCCATCGTGAATTCAAACAACGCTGGCAGTGTATGAACGATGCTATTCAGACACACCTGCCGCAGTTTCAAATCTCTTCAGCGATAGGAGGCACCAGCTTCTGGCTGAAGGCACCGAAAGGTCTGGACGTGCGTAGATTGCAAGCACTGGCCATCAAGCAAAGCATTTTAGTTGAGTGTGGAGATATCCATCACCTTGATGGTTCATGTAACGAACACTTGCGATTAGGTTTTTCTGCTATCGCGCAAGATAAAATTGAGCCTGGCATCAAACGCCTGGCTCAACTGTTACCTCTGGCTATGCGCAAACGCTAAATCAACTTATGGGCGTTCATCTTTGAAGCCATACCAGCCGTAAAGAAAACGCTGACCAACTCTACGAAACGGTGCAAACACTTCTGACTCGACCATTTCATTCACATTCGGAAATGGCAGCTTAGAGTTGAAGATAGGTAAACTCATATCGACTTTGTCACCGGCAATAAGTTGCGCTAAACGTTTACCAGCCTGCGCCGAATACATGACTCCATTACCGCCGTAACCCAGAGCGTAATAGATCGTTTCTTTCGGATCTGGCTGGAAAATACGCGGCATCATATCGTGACTGACATCCACCCATCCCCACCACGAATAGTCGATATCCACACCTTGCAGTAACGGAAACTTACGATGCATATCACTGATAAGCATGTTCTTGTATTTTTCCTGAGGCGCGTCACGACCTGTAATGGCGCTACGACTACCAATCTGTAAGCGATTATCCGGCAACAAACGATAATAATGACGCAAGATCCGAGTATCAGTAATCACTTGCCGTGTGTGCATATTACAGGCTTCGATTTCTTCGTCTGTCAGCGTACGCGTCACAATAGAGTTGGATAAAATTGGCAACAAACGGTTTTTTAACTGTGGGTGTAAGCCATTTGAAGTGTATCCACCTGTAGCCATACCGACTGAGCGAGCCTTAACTACACCACCAGGCGTTGTTAAGTAATGCACACCTCCGCGAGTTTCCCAACTCTGCACCGGACTCGACGGGTGAATTTTCACGCCCAAAGCACGCGCCTTGCGGTGATAACCAAATGCGAGCTTGCCAGCATGTATACCGATACCCTCAGGCTCGTGCATAGCGCCGACCGCTTCTTGGTCGCCAAACCAATCACGTTTGACTGTATCGGCGTCCATCATCTGCGCATCGTAATTAAAGGTTTCACGCAGCAGCTTTGCTTCTTTTTCAAGAATCGGCATTTGCCTATCGCGGTGAGCAATATATAAGTGGCCACCTGGCTGCGGCTCGCAATCAATATCTTTAATCAGATTTTTAAACGTTTCCATGCCATCGAGGCATTCTTGGTGCAACTTGTGTGCAATATCCAGACCATAACGATCAATCCACTGTGAACGCTTAAGTCGCCCTGTAGCACACTGCGCCTGGCCGCCGTTGCGGGTCGAGCAACCCCAACTTGTACGGTTGGCTTCTAGCACCGTAGCCTTAATGCCATAGTTCTCTGCTAAGAAAATAGCTGCCGTCAGACCAGTAAAGCCTGCGCCAACAATAACTACGTCAGCCTCAATATCGCCTTGTACTGGACCGTCATCTGCTGGTGGCTCACCCGCCGTGCCGATCCAATAAGTCGGTGCATAGTCCCGGCCATGGCCCGGAGATGTATTTGTAAGCGGATCATAAGCCGGATCATATGGCCGCGACGGGGCGGTGCGCTGCTCAGTACTTACATCGGCTTGATTGTTTAGTTCTACACTTTTCATGACCGTTTCCTCATGATCGAGTTGTTAAGCTTTAGAGCGAAAATATCAAGCGTTAACAGGAGGACGATTCTTGCGGAATGCATTCTTAATGGCGATTTTGCCATCGCGGAACGTTAATACATCGATCATGCGCGCTTCGGTGCGCAAGCCATCAGCGGTGGTGCCTTTATAGGTACTTTCCATAAAGCCCTTGTCGCCAATTACGTAGCACTCAACATCAACCCAGCAGGCATCCGGAGCATTTTTCCACGCAGCTGAAAGGCCTTGGCGTACTGCATCTGGCCCAACAAAACTCGTACCTTGTAATTCTGTGCCAGCCACACCGTTAAACACGCAATCATCGGTCATCATTTCCAACAGTGCGTCAATATCATGATTGTTTAGGGCATCGCCGAAGGCTTGAAGAAAAGCAACGTTAGGTTGGCTCATAGTGAGAACTCCACTTAAAAATAAATTGTAATTATTATTCACG
>CAJDWG010000028.1_pt2 | contig 18593 bp, 15 predicted proteins | sample 7391571 | NCBI WGS metagenome assembly CAJDWG01 (sample SAMEA7055722, study PRJEB34461) | soil metagenome | biome: terrestrial ecosystem; feature: Peninsula; material: soil | place: Antarctica | collected 2016
CCTTATATTGCAGAGATGGCACGTGCTGAGATGGTGGGACGCTTTGGCGGACAAGCCTACACTGATGGTTATAGTGTCACGACTACCGTGCCGGCAGATTTGCAAATTCAAGCACAGCAATCCACTTATAAAGGCTTGGTCGCTTATGATCAACGCCATGGTTATCGCAAACCAGAGCAGTCAGCTATTCCAGAAAGTGAATGGGCAGACGTACTGGCAAAAACTCGCACTATCACCCAATTTTTACCTGCGATTGTCTCTCAAGTCAGAGCGGATGGTATTACTGTATTACTTGCGAACGGCGAAGAAGAACTTGTGTCTTGGCATAGTATGCGCTGGGCGCGTCCATTTATTAACAGTCGCAGCATGGGTCCAATACCAAGAAAAGCTGCGGATATTGTTAAAGTAGGTGATCTTGTCCGTGTTCGTCGCCAAAGTGATGGCAGCTTAAGCTTTTCACAAATTCCTAAAGTTCAAGCCGCACTAGTTTCCTTAGATCCGAACAATGGTGCTATTCGCGCTCTGGTGGGCGGGTTATCTTTTGAGCAAAGTAACTATAACCGTGCCATTCAAGCTAAACGTCAGCCTGGTTCAAGCTTTAAGCCTTTCGTTTACAGTGCCGCTTTAGATGCAGGCTACACCGCAGCAACTATTGTTAACGATTCACCTTTAGAAATCTTCGAACCTGGTATGAAAACCGTGTGGCGTCCAAAGAATGACAACAATACCTTTCTAGGTTCAATTCGCGTACGTGAAGGTTTATACCGCTCGCGCAATCTCATCTCGATCCGGATTTTAAAAGATATTGGTATGCAATATGCGCGCGACTACATCAGCCAATTCGGTTTTAATCCAGCTGACCTGCCACGCAACCTTTCGCTAGCGCTTGGCACAGCAACATTGACACCTTTAGAAGTCACCACCGGTTGGACTGTATTTGCCAATGGCGGCTATAAAATTGAGCCTTACTTGATTGAGCGTATTGATAATCGTGACGGCAAGACCATCTTCTTGGCCAACCCAGCACGCACACCTGCAGATAAAATAGCCAATACTAGCAACGAGTTGCTATTAGCTGATGGTGAGGCAGAGGCGCGAGTCGAAGCGCAGCGCATTATTGATGAACGAACAGCTTATATTATGACTAGCATGCTCGAAGAAGTGATTAAACACGGTACAGCGCGCCGTGCCCTAAGCTTAAACCGCAGCGATTTAGCCGGCAAAACAGGCACCACTAACGAATCAAAAGACAGTTGGTTTGTTGGGTATAACAGTGACTTTGTCACTACCGTTTGGGCTGGCTTTGACCAACCGCAAAGCCTTGGTAGAAATGAATACGGCGGTACCGTGGCCTTGCCAATCTGGATTGACTATATGGCTTACGCGCTTAAAGACAAACCCGTGCATACGCCAAAAGAGCCTTCAGGCATGCTGTCTTTACGCATCGATCCTGTAACTGGACGCATTGCAAAGCCTGGCGCAGAAAATGCCTACTATGAGATTTTCAAAAGCGAAGACATACTACCAACTGTAGATGAGCTTGAAGACAGCTTGGGATCGCACCGCAGCCCATACGATGAGCAATCTGAGTCAGCACCCATCGACTTATTCTAATACGGTTTATTCTAATACGGTTATCGCTACTGAGCGGGCACTGGTTAAATTGCAAATAATAAAAAACCCGCTAAGTGCGGGTTTTTTATGGGTGATAACAACTTAGCCGTTAAACACATCATCCACTGAGGTCAATGGATAGTGCTTAGGATAAGGTAGCGTTGCTACACCTGTTTCAATCGCAGCTTTAGCTACAGCATCAGATACCAGCGTAATTAAACGCGGGTCCATTGGCTTAGGAATAATGTACTCACGACCAAACTCTAAGCAATCAATACCATAGGCATCGCATACTGCGTTAGATACTGGCAATTTAGCCAAATCACGCAGAGCGTGTACTGCAGCAATCTTCATTTCTTCGTTAATACGCTTTGCGCGCACATCAAGCGCACCACGGAAGATAAATGGGAAACCCAGTACGTTATTCACTTGGTTCGGATAGTCTGAACGACCGGTTGCCATAATCACATCAGAACGCGTTTCGTGCGCGAGCTTAGGATCAATTTCAGGATCTGGATTGGAGCAGGCAAACACAATTGGGTCTGCAGCCATGCGCGCCAAGTTCTCAGCACTAAGCAGGTTTGCACCTGACAGACCAACAAACACATCAGCACCTTCCATTGCATCCGCTAAAGTGCGACGGCCGGTTTCATGAGCAAAAGCAGCTTTGTATTGATTCAAATCCTCACGGCCTGAATGAATAACGCCTTTACGGTCAACCATAAAGATGTTTTCAACTTTAGCGCCTAAGCTAATTAACAGCTTCATACACGCTGTTGCTGCAGCACCTGCACCTAGGCAGACAATATGTGCTTCTTCAAGCTTTTTACCCGCAATTTCTAACGCATTAAGCATACCTGCTGCAGTTACAATTGCAGTCCCGTGCTGATCGTCATGAAATACAGGAATATCACATTGCTCAATCAGCGCCCGCTCAATTTCAAAGCACTCAGGCGCTTTAATATCTTCGAGGTTAATACCACCGAAAGTAATGGAAATGCGTTTAACTGTATCGATAAAGGCTTGTGGGCTTTCAGCATCGATTTCGATATCAAAAACATCCACACCCGCAAAGCGCTTAAATAATACGCCTTTACCTTCCATCACTGGCTTGGAGGCCAAAGGACCCAAGTTACCCAAACCTAAAATTGCAGTGCCGTCTGAAATAACTGCTACTAGGTTACCCTTGCCAGTGTACTTATAAGCAAGCTCTGGATCGCGAGCAATTTCACGCACTGGCTCAGCCACACCTGGGCTATACGCTAAGGCTAAATCACGGGCTGTCGCAGTAGGTTTAGTGAGCTCAACACTCAATTTCCCAGGACGTGGGGAAGAGTGGTATTCGAGAGCGGCTGTTTTTGGATCAGACATAATGGGCAATTTCCGCTTGACTATAGAATGAATTTGACGATATCCGAGCATACTCAAGAACCACACCCCCCACAAGAGCATCAAGCGCTGTATAAAGGGTAAAGCAGTGAAACATTGAGGTTTTTATCCTTAAATATCGATTTTTTATACTTATTGCAGCTCTAGCATACTCGGATGACTGGCCGTTAAGCGCCACTTAGCATATTTTTTTGGCTGGCCTTTACGCTCAGACACCCAACCACGGGTTTTCAATGTACGTCCTTGCCATTGCTCAAACTTCACGCCTTTAAAATACTGCAACGCATTAGGCGGAATATTAACGCTAACTGAATGCCCAAGCTCCAACCAGACACCACCGCGATTATGTTGCACACTTTGAATGCGCCCTTGCAGCAAGGTAAAGCCACCTCGACTGATCTGCTGAGTAGGAATAAACGTTGCGTTTTTCCACAGACCAACACGTTGCTGGCGCGCAGAGTTCTCAGCCTGGGCTAAACAGTCTGCCAAGGCCATATTAGGCTCAATCACCACATGATAAGCGAGGCCTTCAGCTACCAACTTTTCTTCTAGGCTAGCGCCCTTGCGATCATAAAGATGCGCCAGCACACGCCCATAACGGTCATGGCTTTGCTCGCCTATACGTAGGCTAACTTTATCGTTATTGGCTTTAACTAGAGCACCTAAGCGACGTTTAGCTTGTTCAGCAAACGGCTCCGTGGTGCGGCCACGACCACCTATTTCTGGGGCATCAATACCAATCAAGCGTATACGACGATCATCTTGCAAGCGCACAGTATCGCCATCTACTACATACTTCACCCTATGCTCAGATGCAATTGGGTCTATCGAACAAAATGAGGCCGCAGCATGCTGCTGACAAGATGCCAGCAAAAAAAAAGCGCCCATAAAGGACGCTTTTTTTAGCATTACTACGACCGATTTGAAATAGGTCATTTAAATACTCATTACTTTGTCGCGCCGAAACCTGAAAAGCGTTGTTTGAAGCGATCGATACGACCACCAACATCAAGCACTTTTTGTTTGCCGGTATAGAACGGGTGACACTCGGAGCACACATCAATGCTGATGTCTTTACCGATGGTAGAACGAGATTGCAACATAATTTGGATGAGTATCGGCTTTCATGGTGTTTCCTCAAGATAACCGCGCCGCCACCCAACACCATTGTCGAGTACCGCACGAAAACAGGAGATGAATAATACCAGAGCATGCACCTGTTGCAATAGTGTTTTTAGCAAAACGTGCCCAACGGTATTTTCCAGCACCCTACAAGAGCTACGTAACTGCTAGCATTTAAATAACGCAGTTTTCGCACTTCTGCGCAGTTTTCGTCATACTATTAGCCTACACACCGTTACACAAACCCCGTTTTGCGGGATGAGGAGCTACTTGTGAGCATCAATACTGCCAATCGCATGTTTCCAGCTACACGACTACGTCGCAACCGTCGTGATGACTTTTCACGCCGTTTAGTTCGTGAAAACCAACTGAAGAAGTCCCATCCATGCCAGGCGTTGAGCGTCTGTCGATCGACTTGCTGCTTAAAGAAGCTGAAGAATGGGTTGCGCTTGGTATTCCAGCGCTGGCACTGTTCCCCGTAACACCAGTTGAAAAGAAATCACTGGATGCTGCTGAAGCGTGGAATCCTGATGCGATCGCACAGCGTGCCATTCGTGCCTTACGTGAGCGCTTCCCAGATTTAGGCGTGATCAGTGATGTTGCTCTTGACCCATTCACCACGCACGGTCAAGACGGTATTCTCGATGACGACAACTACGTAATGAACGAAGAAACCGTTGATGCACTTGTGCGTCAAGCCATCTCCCATGCCGATGCTGGTGCGCAAATTGTTGCCCCATCAGATATGATGGATGGCCGCATTCTAGCTATGCGCGAAGCTCTAGAGATATCTGGCCACACTAATGTGCGCATCATGGCGTACTCAGCTAAGTATGCCAGCGCCTATTACGGCCCATTCCGTGATGCAGTGGGCTCTGCTGCTAACCTTGGTAAAGCCAATAAATCCACGTACCAAATGGACCCAGCTAACAGCAATGAAGCCCTGCATGAAGTCGCGACTGACCTCAGCGAAGGCGCAGACATGGTGATGGTTAAACCTGGCATGCCGTACTTGGATATTTTACACCGCGTTAAAGATGAGTTTAAAGCGCCGACTTTTGTATACCAAGTCAGCGGCGAGTACGCGATGCATATGGCAGCAATTCAAAACGGCTGGCTCAGTGAGGCAGTGATTATGGAATCCTTAGTTGCATTTAAACGTGCGGGCGCAGACGGTATTCTGACCTACTTCGCCGTGCACGCTGCAAAACAACTAAAACAAGGCGCTTAATTTATTTCGGAGAGCTTATGAGTAACGCAGGACCCAATCAGCCAGCACACGCTGAGCACACTAACGAGGCAGTAGATTCTGCCTCGGTAACATCTAATACTGTTACAAGCGATGAGTCCTGCGCTGCCTTAGCACCGATTACTAATCTCGACGACAGCAGCCTGTATATCCACCGTGAACTATCACAGCTGCAGTTTAATATTCGCGTTTTAGAACAAGCGTTAGATGAAACAACCCCGCTACTAGAGCGTCTCAAGTTTCTCTTGATTTTTTCCAGCAACCTCGATGAATTCTTTGAAATTCGCGTAGCTGGACTGAAAAAACAAATTACCTTTGCCCGTGAACATGCCGATGCTGACGGTTTACAACCCCATCAAGCCTTAACGCGTATTGCTGAAGTCGTGCACGAGCAAGTTGATCGTCAATACCAAATCCTTAATAATATTTTGCTGCCTGAACTGGCTCAGCAAGATATACGTTTTATTCGCCGACGCAAATGGACCAGCGAAATTAAAGCATGGGTTAAAGAGTATTTTGATGCAGAAATCGCACCAATTATTACCCCAATCGGCCTCGATCCAACTCACCCTTTCCCACTACTGGTCAATAAAAGCCTTAACTTTATTGTTGAACTGGAAGGCGTAGATGCCTTTGGCCGCGACTCAGGCTTAGCCATTTTACCGGCGCCACGTTTGCTGCCGCGCATTATTCAGGTGCCTGAAGAAGTGGGAGGCCCTGGAGTCAATTATGTATTTTTATCCTCAATGATTCACGCACATGCCGATGATCTTTTTCATGGCATGAGTGTTAAAGGCTGTTATCAATTTAGACTGACACGCAACGCTGATTTAGCCGTCGATGCTGAAGATGTGGAGGACCTGGCACGCGCCCTACGCGGTGAACTGTACTCTCGACGCTTTGGTGATGCAGTGCGTCTAGAAGTAGCTGATACTTGCCCTGCACACTTAGTTAATTTTTTACTCAACCAGTTTGGCTTATCAACCGCCGAGCTGTATCAAGTCAATGGCCCGGTGAATCTAACACGCTTATTTAGCGTGACCGGCTTAGAAAGCCATCCGCACTTGCAGTTCCCACCATTCACTCCATCGATTCCAAAAGTGCTGCAAAATAGCGAAAATATTTTTCAAGCAATCAGCAAACAAGATATTTTGCTCTACCACCCGTTTGAGTCCTTTACCCCAGTTATTGACTTACTACGGCGCGCCGCTAAAGACCCGAACGTTTTAGCAATCAAACAAACCCTATACCGCGCGGGTGCTAACTCTGAAATTGTTGATGCGCTGGTGGATGCCGCGCGTAACGGCAAAGAAGTCACAGTGGTGATTGAACTGCGCGCACGCTTTGATGAAGAATCTAATCTAGCGCTAGCCAGCCGCCTGCAAGCGGCTGGTGCCGTGGTAATTTACGGTGTAGTGGGCTTTAAAACTCACGCCAAGATTGTTTCGATCTTGCGCCGTGAAAACGGAAACTTTGTGCGCTACGCACACTTGGGCACGGGCAACTACCATGCCGGTAACGCACGTCTGTATACCGATTACAGCTTGCTTACAGCTAACCCTGAACTCTGCGAAGATGTGTCAAAGTTGTTTAATCAGCTGATCGGCATGGGCAAAACCTTGCACATGAAAAAGCTCTTCCATGCGCCTTTTACTCTGCGCAAAACTTTATTGGACTTAATCGCCCGCGAAGCCAGTCATGCTAGCGAAGGTAAAGACGCGCGCATTATTATTAAAGTTAATGCACTGACAGATGCTCGCATGATCAAAGCTCTCTATAAAGCCAGTCAGGCTGGCGTAAAGATTGAGTTGATTGTGCGTGGCATGTGCTGCTTACGCCCTGGTGTTCCAGGAGTTTCACACAATATCCAAGTCCGTTCAATTATTGGCCAACTGCTGGAACACAGTCGCGTATTTTATTTCTTTAACAGCGAAGGTGATGAGCAGTTACTACTGTCCAGTGCTGATTGGATGGAGCGCAATCTAGATAAACGTATAGAAACCTGCTTCCCTCTAGAAAACAAGAAGATGATTAACCGCGTGAAAAAAGAACTGCAAACCTATCTAAGTGATAACACCCATGCTTGGCTGCTACAAAGCGATGGCAGCTATCAGCAACTGCAGCCGAGCGATGAACAAAGCGCCAGCAATGCTCAAGCGCAGCTGCTAGAAACACTCAGCATTCCTCTGATTGAAGTATCTTAGTACTTCGTAGGCAACGCACACCTTAAATAACAGATATAAAAAAAGGCAGATGCTGTTAAACATCTGCCTTTTTTATTGCGCTTAAATAAACTTAAACGAAGGAGCATCCACGTGGGGATGCTCCAACCTTTTAAGCTTATTTCAGTAACATGGTGCCATTCTTAGCAAAGTTAGAGTGCCATGAGAACGCTTTTTCTAAGTTGTGCGGTGTTTGGCCACCACGTGTTTTAGCTTCTGCTAAGTAATCACGTGCTTGCTGCTTGTAGTCAGGGTGCATGCAGTTTTCGATAATGCGCTCTGCTGCCTGAGTTGGTGCCAAGCCACGAATATCTGCATAACCTTGCTCAGTGATGAGCACATCAACGTCATGGTTAGTATGGTCAACATGTGAAACAAACGGCACGATTGCAGAGATAGCGCCGCCTTTAGCAGTCGACTGAGTTACGAAAATGGTGATACGCGCATTACGGGCGAAGTCGCCTGAGCCACCAATACCGTTCATCATATGCGTGCCGCCAACGTGTGTTGAGTTCACGTTACCGTAGATATCAGCTTCTAACGCCGTGTTGAACGAGATAATACCTAAACGGCGAATCACTTCCGGGTGGTTCGAGATTTCTTGTGGGCGGAAGATAATTTTGTCTTTGTACTTGGCTAAGTCTTTACCCAAGGTTGCTACACGCTTTTTAGACAGAGATAGAGCTGTACCTGCTGCGAACTTCACAACACCGGCATCAATCAAGTCAAACACGCCATCTTGCAGTACTTCAGAAGCAACGACGATGTCTTTAAAGCCTGAAGTTTTCATACCATTGAGTACAGCGTTTGCTACTGAACCTACACCAGACTGAATCGGTGCAAGGCTTTCAGTTAAACGACCTTGCTTAACTTCTTCACCTAAGAATGCAAGCAAGTTGTTAGCAATTTGCTGAGTTTCTTCGTTTGGCTCAGACAGTGGCGATGGAATATCTGCTTCGTTAGAAATAATGATACCGCGGATTTTCGCAGGATCAACTTTCATACCTGGTGTACCGATACGCTTGCTGACTTCAAATACCGGAATCGCTTCACGCGTATTTTCACCCGCTGGTTCTGGGATGTAAATATCGTGCATACCTTCGTATTCAGCTGGTGCACTGGTGTTTAGTTCAATGATTACGTGCTTAGCAGTTTTCAGGAAGATTGGTGAGTTACCCACTGAACCTGTTGGGATAATATCGCCATCTTCAGTGATCGCAGCTGCTTCAATAATCGCGTAATCAATCGCTGGGTAAGTACCCTGACGAATTGACTCAGCCATCTGTGACAAATGCTGATCAATATAGAAAATCTCACCAGCGTTGATTTTTTTACGCTGAACGGCGTTACCTTGATACGGCGCACGTAAGTTAATAATGTCAGCTTCAGCCATCGATTGGTCAGCTGCTGGGCCCATTGAGGCACCAGTAAAAAGGTTAACTTTGAATTTTTCTTTATGGCCGCGCTCAGCTAAAGCTTTAGGGAAAAGTTTTGGCTCACCGAACAAGGTAAAACCACTCATACCTAGTGTCATGCCATCTTCAATCCATGTGGCTGCTTCTTCTGCGGTAACGACTTTATCTAAAAGTGCTTTATTACGGATAAACTTACTTAAATCAGTGCTCATGCAACCACCTATAAAGAATTGTTGTTTTGAATAATATGTCTGCTAAAAGCCTTGATTATCTTGGCTTTTCTGCGTGTTAATTGATGCAATCAGTGCATTTCACCACACGCAAGATGCTTTAACTACTTAATTAGCATTCTATGCTTATAAGATTTTTTAGCAGCTATACTAAGGTCGATTTTGGCAGAGCGTCTAAGAATTTAGCTCTGACAGCGACTCTGTAGTCCGCCACCTTACAACAACATCAAAAAACATGCATAAAAAAATGCCCCAACGTAGGTTAGTACGCCGAGGTATTTTAAACAACGTCACTCCAATAACGCTGTTTTATATTACGACTCCCACCGTACCCTGTGCGCTAGCCTGGATGACCATCCACACGCGCTTGCCATAACATCGGTGCATAATTCCAAAGGTACATGGCAAAACTTAAGCTCCAGCACACTGCTGCAATCGATAAACCAGGCATATACGCCCAATCCACGACAACTACGCGAGCTAAGGCCCCTAGATTAAACAGCATAAAGACCCAGGTCATTGATTTTGGCGGATGCAGCTGGCGTCCGGTATGGCCTAAAGTGACTCGGGCAATCATGCCTAAAATCAAACCACCCATCGCACCGACCGTTAATGCATGCACCGCAAGACTCATATTAGCAAACACTGAAAAGTGCCAGAGCGCCATCGCAACGCACGCGACACCTATCCAAGCGTAAGCTATATGCAACGACCAGAGTAACGGCACCCCCCAAATACCCGAGTCATACCAACGCACAGTACGAATCAGCTGACCCACAGCCAAACCTGCAAACATCAGCCCTATTATCATAGATGGCTGCATCGCCCAACCGAGCATTAACGCGATGGACACCAATCCTGTACCAATTAGCAAAAACCAATCCAGCTTAGGCCAAGCCGTCACACCGTCTTTACGTAGTAAGCCGCGCTGGGTAAAAAACGGAATCACACGACCACCAATCATGGTCATAATCGCCGCTACAAACCACACACCACCCACTGTTGCTTGACGCTGTAGTTGATCATTACCCGTGGCCATACCATACAAAGTAACGCCATTAGCAATCGCCATCAGCGTTAACACCACAACCAATGGATAGTTACGCACTTGGCGTACCGGCCAGACACTGCGCGCCATTTGCGCGGCTATCAGAGGTAAAAACAAAAAGTCCAAGAGTACAGCACACCACATCGGCGCGCCGACCAGCCAGGCCACACGCGCAGCGATCCACAGTCCGGTCAAAACCATCAAAGGCTTACCTGTCAAACCAGGAAAGCCCGTCCAGGTTTGCACTGCAGTCAATAGAAAGCCCGCGATAATTGCCGTAGCAAAACCAAATAACAACTCATGACGATGCCACGCTAACCAACCACCGGTTGGCTGCCAATCAGTAAACCAGCCATTTAAAGCCATAATCCATAGCGGTATTGCCAGCATGGCTAAAGCACTGCCGAGCAAGAAAAAAGGCCGAAAGCCTAAGCGGAAAAAGGGCACTGTCGCCAATGCCTTACGCCGATCTAGTACCTGCACTATCATACTCCTTGGTTTTACCAGCATGTGTGCACTGGTAAAGCATATGTTTGCTTTATGACTGACAGCATAGACCTGTTAATAAGAATGATTACTAGATTAGAATCAAGAATAGTAAAAGCTCTTTATTAAGCACCTCATACTTAGCCAAATCGTAGGCATAAAAAAACCGCCGAGCAGATGCGCTGCTGGGCGGTTTTGGTTAATAGACTAAGCTATTAATTTAAGCCTTGAATGTAGCTCGATACGGCTTTGATATCTTTATTGCTCAGCTTGGCAGCGATAGAACGCATAATCATCGCATCACCATCGTTATTACGAATGCCTTCGCGGAACTCGGTTAACTGCTTAGCAGTATAGTCAGCGTGCTGACCTTTGAGCTTAGGGTAAACCGCTAAATCAAGACCATCACCATTGGGTGAGTGGCAACCGATACACGCTGGCATACCGTCAGTTAACTTACCACCTTGATACAGCTCTTGGCCGCGCGCAACTAATTCAGGATCAGCTGCACCAAGCGTACTTTTTTGACTGTTGTACCAAGCTGAAATATCTTCCAGATCTTGATCAGTCATCGCATCCAACATACCAGTCATTTCAACAATAGGACGGTTGCCTGATTTGATATCCTGCATTTGCTTGAGCAAATAACGCTCGCCTTGACCAGCAAGCTTAGGAAAATTCGGGACCAGACTATTACCATCAGCATTGTGACAAGCAGAACATATGGCAATTTTACCTTGACCTGCAGCAGCATCTCCAGCGGCATGGGCTAAACCACTGATGCCCAAGGTCAACAACAGACTTATAAATAATTTGTTCATCAGATCTTCCAACTACGGCTAAACGTTATTTTTCCCCAGATTTTGCCAGTCATTGAGTTGACTCAGCTAATCTAGGCGCTTATAAATTATGCAAACAGTACCACAAACCACCACACAGACAACCTTTACAAGTTGACGAGCAGCAATACGCACTTACAATACTAAGCATTATATACTGCTCAGACTGAAACGGAAACGAACCTCTTGCAGCACTTTTTATTTGGATGACTTATGCAGCCTAAAAACCCCATTATTGGCCTGTGCCAACAAGCCAGCTTTTTAACCAGCGCGGCTCGTGTTGAGCAGTGTCCGGAAGATGAAGGCTACGAAGTTGCCTTTGCTGGGCGCTCCAACGCAGGTAAATCAAGTGCACTCAACACCTTGACTCGGGCTAGTTTAGCACGCACCTCAAAAACTCCAGGTCGCACGCAGCTACTCAACTTCTTCAGCCTCGATGAAGAACGTCGTCTAGTTGACTTACCCGGTTACGGTTACGCAAAAGTACCTATTCCGCTAAAACTGCACTGGCAGCGCCATCTTGAAGCCTACCTTGGCAGTCGCAACAGTTTGATGGGCTTGGTATTGATGATGGATATCCGTCATCCACTGACGCCATTTGACTGCTTAATGCTCGACTGGGCTGTCGGCAGCAAAATGCCAATGCATATTTTGCTAACCAAAGCCGACAAGTTGACCTTCGGTGTGGGTAAAGCAGCACTACTAAAGACGCAGAAAGACATTCAGAAGAAATGGGGCAACACCGCAACCATTCAACTGTTCTCCTCCACCAAGCGCATTGGTATTGAAGAAGCGCAGTATGTATTAGCCAGCTGGCTGCAATTGATTGAGCCAACAGATGCTGACGACAGTGATGATTTTGATGAAGAAGCGGATGACACGTTAGAGGAATAATCTCTAACGCACAGGCGCGGAGTGCTCTTAATTGTTAGTACCGCGCCGATATCAGTCGCTATATAACTGTTAACTAGAAGCTGCGACCCAAGTTTAAATAAAGCGCACTTTCAGAGTCATCATTAACGCCATAGCTGAAATTCAGCGGCCCTACTGGCGTATCCACCGCAACAAACACACTCATGGCATTTACATAACGACTGTCTAAATCGTTTGCCTGACTCCAAACGCGACCGCGCTCCAATGACATACCGGCATATACTGGAAAACCCAGCGAAAAAGTACGCATTGGCGTTAAACGTCGGTAATATACTACACGACCAATACTGACGTTTTGCCCTGCTAGGGCATTTTCACGGTAGCCAGATAACTTCTGCGCACCACCGATTTGATAACTGGAGGTCACCACTTCTTTAGCATCAAGCGTGCGCGCATAGCGTCCACCAAGAATCCAGGTATTAGCGCCCCAGTTCAGCGGCTTATTCAACTCCACCAACCACTGGCGATAACGCTCGTCCGAGCCCAACTCAGTCGCATGTTGCGAAGCCGACACCCGTAACTCCTCTCCTGTACGCGGGAAATTCACATCATCCAAACTGTCAAACGCATATTGCAAATGGTAATAACCTTCTTTAAAACTAAAGTCTGGCAAGTCACGCTCACCAATACGCACATCCGCATTCCCCCAACCCGATCCCACACCAAAACGCACTTCTGCGTTAGTGCCAATTTGTCGACCTAGATTAAAACCATAACGCACGCGCTGCAGGCGATACTCAGCAATCGGATCACGCTCTTCGATAAACTTAATATTGCGCACCTCACCATACAACCACGGCGAGACAAAGTAGCGCGAACCAATATCCAACGGTTGATAAAATTCCGTATAAAGTTCTTGATGATCGCCAAACTGGACACGACTCAACCACTCGGCACCTAAACGGTTAATGCCGTTCATGCGGAAACTTGCACCAATATTAAACATGCTATCACCGCGTAAATCATCGGAGAGATTCAGCCCCAGACGTAAATAATCAGTACCTGTATGCTTATCGGTTGCATTGATCACCAGCGCATTGCCGCCTTTTTCAGGCTGCAAACGGTACTCAACCCGCTCAAAATATTCCAAACCGTAGAGCGTGCCCATATCTTTTTGCAGCTGCTCAACATCCAGCGGCTGATCGAGCGCTTGGCGGATGTAATAGCGAATCACCTCATCACCCACTTTCGAGGTATTTTGAATCTGCACCGAAGTAATCAATGGGGCTTGTTTCATTTTCTTAGTATTGCTGGCCAACTTCTTCTGCTCAGGCAGCGGTTGCGCAAGTTCAACCAAACGCCATTGCATCTCATTAGCGGCGCGGTAACCAGCATCCATCATGCCTTGCGCTCGAGCAAAATCAGTCAGACCATAACCCGCCAGCTCCGGCTGTACTAAAATATCCTGCGATTGCAGCGTCGCCAATTGCGTGTCGGAGTTGCGCCTTGTGAGCAAACCCACCGATTGATTTAAAATATCAAATACGGTGTGCAACGACTCAGTTGTAGCTAAAGGCGAGCCAATATCTGCGACAATCACCCGGTCAACACCCATCTGCCGCGCGATATCTACTGGGATATTATTAGAAATACCACCATCCACTAACAAACGGCCATCCACCGCAACTGGCGTTAACAGCGCCGGAATCGACATACTAGCGCGCACCGCTAAGGCCAAATGCCCTTGCGAAAACACCACCACCTCACCGGTAGAAATATCCGCCGCCACTGCACGAAACGGAATCGGTAACTGATCAAAATCTTCCACCGCGCCAGCACGAGCAAACAGCTTTTCTAATAACAGCGCCAAGTTCTGCCCTTGCAGCACACCCAGCGGCAAACCCAAACTTCCATCATCCCAAGTTCTGCCCTTGCAGCACACCCAGCGGCAAACCCAAACTTCCATCATCACGAAAACTGAGTTTTTGTTTAACTAGAAAATCACGATCATCTTGTTTACGCCGAAACGGAATATCCTCACGTGACGGCGCATCTGACAAGGCTTGCTGCCAATCCACTTCAAGCGCTAACTGCTCTAGCTCCGCAATGCTATAACCCGCCGCATATAAGCCTCCAACCACCGCCCCCATGCTGGTAGCGGCGATCGCATCAATCACAACGCCCTGCTCTTCTAACGCTTTAAGCACACCAATATGCGCCAAACCCCGCGCTGCACCACCAGATAACACCAAGACAGAGGTAGCCAGAGAAAGAATAAGAAGACTGGCGCACCAGCTTAGCAAATGACGCATAAATCAGATCTCAAAATAGCGCTATACAAATATTAGTGAAGGGAGACTTTACCAGTCTAAATTTGTGAAAGAGTATAAAAATGTAACCACATTTTTACTGCACGAATATCTGGCTGCTATTAGATGATTAATCCATCTGCGTGCTGGCGGTAACCAACTTAAATGCTAAACCTGCAAAAACAACACCTGCAACTCGATTCAGATATATCTGCGCTTTTGGTGAGCTATTTAACCAGCCACCCAAGGTGCCAGCCAAGACCGCGATTGCACTAAAAATCACAAAGGAGACAATTATAAATACGCCGCCGAGGATAAAGATCTGTGGCGCAAGCGAACCCTGAGCGGGCGAAGCAAACTGCGGCAGAAAGGCTAAGAAAAATATCGACACCTTAGGATTGGTGATATTCATAATAATACCGCGACGATACAACGCCCAACCAGAGCGTAAGTTCGACTTTGGCGTTTCAAGCTGACTCGCCGATGCGCGAAATGCTTGCCAAGCCAAATACAGCAGATAAATGGCTCCGACTATTTTTAGAGCAGTAAAGGCCACAATTGACGTCTGAAAAATCGCCGCCACACCAAAAGCCACGGCAGTGGTGTGCACGATTAAGCCGGTACTTAAACCCAGCGTAACCAAAACACCTGAGCGCTTACCGTATAACGCCGATTGAGTCAGGACAAAAACATTATCTGGGCCTGGGGCAAGGCTGAGTAAGATTGTTGCAATAATGAAGGTAATTATAGAGTCGATGGCCATTTTCTTGCCTTAGTTTTTTTGCATACCCAAAATGCTGAGCCTGCAATACTTGCGTATCAAATCATTCTCACTTCTTATGCTAATCAGAACAACATGAGCACCTGTAAATAGCTTGCGGGCATCATGTACTTGTATTGCTTGAGGGCTTACAAAGGATGGTTAATCACCCCAAAACCTAAACACAGATACAAAAAAGCCCCGTATTTCTACGAGGCTTTATTTGTTTGGTGCCGGCACCAAGAGTCGAACTCGGGACCTACTGATTACAAGTCAGTTGCTCTACCAACTGAGCTATACCGGCAATGGCGGCTATTATATAGATTCCATCAACTGTTGCACGACTTTCTAGCCGCGTCGCGCCAGCAATAATAAATTGCGCGGTGTCAGTTCTGTCGAGCAAAACTCACCTAATTCCACATTAAAACCCTGCTCCTGTAAAAACAGGGCTTGATCGATGACCAGCCACAACTCTAAAGGCCGACGAAACAATCCGCGCACCAATTCTAAGTTACGCACCTGAGCTAAACGCTGCCAGCCTGCTGCTTCGAGTTCTGCCCAGTTTTGTTCGGGCACAGCAGGTAAATTTTTCAGTTCTGCTAAATCAACACACCACTGAGCAAAGGACTTGTTAAACCACATAGCAGACAACGAAGGCGTCGACAGATACTCATCCACACCACGCAGCTCACGCTGCAACATATCAAAGGCTAAACGCCAAGCCATAGATTGATCTCGTAAGCGTCGCTCACGAGCGCTAGCAGTCACGGTAGCGGTCAGCGGCAAGCCCAGATCCTCACGATCCAGTTGTAGCGCTGAGGCTTGGCCTGCCGTGGATAGCGGCTGATAGAACTCGGCTTGAGTGCGGTTGTAACAACATGGCGCTAAAGCTACCGCAGCGGTCTGCTGCCCGCCGGCCTGACGAACAAGATGGGTATGTAAATCACCACAGGCATGTAAGGCCACCACGGTATCGCTGTTATGCAATGCTGCAGCACTGGCTGAACTCATTACATCACATAAGATATGTTGCGCTTGGCTCAGATATTTCTGGCTGATGGCATGACCGCTGTTGACCAGTTCCGGATTAAATTCTAAACATTGCAAACTGGCATCTGGCCAAGCTAAGTAGCGACCAAGATGGCCCTTACCTGCACACCAATCCAGCCATTGTTTGGTATCGGTAAAGGACTGCTCTACTCCACTATGCACAGCACTGGCAAAGGCTTCGATTTGCAGCCACTTACGTTCCGCGATACCACTTTGCATACGCAATGGGCGCTGGTTAAGTGCCGCAGAGCTAAAACTGCTAATCTGGCAGAGCTGCTCGGCTTGTTGCGCCCAATCAGTGAAGGGTTGTGGTGCAGGAATAGAACTGGGTTCGGTATGACAGGCTTCGGCATCAGCTAAGCTGCGCGCGCGCAGCCAAACGGCCAGTTCTGGGTAGTCAGCTTCCCAGTTGAGTTGCTGCTGGATAAAAGGCTTTTCTCGCCAAATACTTTGCTGCGCTAACAGAAAAGTATCCAGCGCTAAAAATCGTTCGCGCAGTGCATCGCCACTCAGAAGCGGCGTATCAACAGTCAAATTAGCGACCCTGTAACGCATCCACGCGTAGCTTACGTTCTAACCAGCGAAATACCTGAACCAAGATAAAGGTCATGGCTAAGTAGAACAGACCTGCAGCAAAGAAGATTTCAACTGGCAAATAGGTACGCGCAATAATAGTGCGCGCCATACCGGTCAGCTCTAACAAGGTGATAGTACTGGCAAGCGAACTGGCTTTAAGCATCAGAATTACTTCGTTACTGTACGCCGGTAAACCAATACGTGCGGCACGTGGCAAAATAATATGGAACATAGTTTGCGCACGGGTCATACCCAAGGATCGTGCGGCTTCGACCTCGCCTGGTGGCACGGCTTGAATCGCACCACGAATAATTTCAGCGATATAAGCCGCGGTATGCATGGTCATAGCAAGTAATGCGCACCAATAGGGGTCGCGCAAATATGGCCATAAAGGCCCCTGACGTACCGCATCAAACTGCGCCAAACCGTAATACACCAAGAACAATTGCAACAGTAACGGTGTACCGCGAAAAAAGAAAATATAGCTAAACGGCAGTGCTCGCACATACCAATGGCGCGAGGCACGCGCCATACCTAGTGGAATGGCAATCAGCAGTCCGACTAAAACGGCAATCGCGACCAATTTCAAGGTTAACTGCGCGCCCTCAAGTAACGTAGGCAGCCACTTAATAATCACATCCCACTTCATGCTGCGCTCCTGCTAAAGCCGCGATTGGCGCGTTTCTCAAAGAAGTGCAAGGCCAACATACTTAAAACGGTTAGCGTCAGGTAAAGAACGGTTGCTTGGATGAAGTAACTGCCACTTGCGCAGTACGCATTACTTCTTCCAAACCAACCACTGAAACCAGTGCGGTATCTTTCATTAAAATCATAAAGAGGTTGCCCAGTCCAGGAATGGCAATACGCCACATTTGCGGCAAGACAATGCGCAATAAAACCCGCGAACGGGATAAGCCAAGCGCCAAGCCGGCTTCACGATGACCGCGTGGAATAGCTAATAAAGCCCCACGAAACACTTCGGTGGAATAAGCACCAAAGCACAGCCCTAAGGCAATTACACCGGCAGAAAAGGCGCTGAGCTCAAGCTCAGGGTAGCCAATGGCTTCACCTAAAGCGCTAACAAAACCGACCGAGCCATAATAAATCAGCAACACCCAAAGCAACTCTGGAACGCCGCGCACCATGGTTGAATAGGCATCACCTAACCAGCGCAGCGCACGATAGGGTGAAGTTTTTGCTAATGCACCGCCCAGCCCTAATACCAAGCCTAAAGCCAGTGAGCACAGCGCCAGTTTAACTGTCATCCAAGCACCAGCAAGCAGTGCTGGGCCAAAACCATAGAGTTCGAAATTCATCAGAAATACTTGTGTGGGTCGCAAAGTAAAGCCGCCACAACAAGGTGGCGGCTTTTTACAGCGCAGTCTTAAAAATTAATACACGCTAAATGGAA